>ERZ836829.481-NODE-481-length-47918-cov-3.417818_pt1 | contig 47918 bp, 40 predicted proteins | sample MGYA00519574_ERZ836829 | MGnify/ENA primary metagenome ERZ836829 (study PRJEB31850, sample SAMEA3708808) | human gut metagenome | biome: human gut; feature: human-associated habitat; material: faeces | place: China | collected 2014 ...
CTCTTCTGCTGCCGGTGCTGCCACTGGAGCTGCTGCCGGTGCCGGAGCTGCGTTCTTTGCTTTCATCTTGTTTTCGAAGACGCTGATGAACTTGAAGCAGCTGATCAGGATGCTGATGAAGATCAGTACCAGGAATACGGTACCCATACCAAGTAAGGTATTCATACCTGCCTTTGCCATATTCTCGCCTACGGTGTACTCCGGGCTGAAGGTCAGGCTGACCGGATTTAAGTTCTGGCTCTGCGGATCCATGGTGTAGAATGCTTTGAACTCTACGTTGCGTTTCTCAAACTGTGCCTGAATCACACATACATACTGATCATCCTCGCCAAGCTCGGTATCGGAGGAAAGGACGCTTACGAACGCGCCGGTGTCCTTCATGACACCGATCCAGGAAGTCAGGCCGCTTGCAAGTCCGTCCTCGCCCTGCTTTAACAGGCCGGTCTCAGACTCCTCTGCTGTGGCTTCGTCCATCTCGGCGATGGTCTGGAGCAGGTTTTCCGAGATCTGAGAAATGTAGGAAGCTGTCTGCGGATCCATAGTTTCTGCCTCAGCAGCATTCTTGTTGGAGCATGCGGACAGAGCAAAGAGGCTGACTACCATGCTTAACACTAACAAAACTCGTTTCATATACTGTTTCATATATTTGTCACCTCATTCTAAACCGTTCCATGTTTTCTGTCCGGACGATCCTCTCTTTTGGTAAACAGCATCTCGAATGCTGCGATCACACGTTTTCTGGTGTCACATGCCTCGATGATATCGTCTACATATCCTCTCTTTGCCGCTGCAAGTGCGCTGGACTGCATTTCACGATAAGCAGCTGCCTTCTCATTGATGAGTGCAACGGAGTCATCTGCCTTTGCAATTTCGTCTGCGTACATGATCTTAGCTGCAGCGGAAGCATCCATCATGCCGATGGTTGCGTTCGACCATGCATATACCACATCTGCACCGATGGACTTGGAGTTCATGGTCAGGTATGCGGTACCATAAGCCTCGCCGACTACGACGGTTACCTTCGGAACGCTTGCGTTTGCAAAAGCGTAGGTCAGACGGCCTGCGTTCTTTGCGATGCGGCGCTCAGTGCATTTGCATGCCTTGTAGCCCTTTACGTTCACCAGGGTCAGTAACGGAATGTTGAATGCGTCACAGAAGGAAACAAACTTTGCTGCCTTCTCTGCGCCGTTAGCGGAGAGAACTGCATCGAACTCGTCTTCCTTCACACCGTCTGCCGCGTAAACAGCAGTGCGGTTTGCCACGCAGCCCACGGTGGTTCCGTTCAGACGGATAAAGCCGGTTACCATGGACTTGTCATAGTCCTTCTTCACCTCTAAGAAGAAATTGTCATCGGAGATCTGTGCCAGTGCCAGATCGGTTGCTCCTGCATAATTTTCAAGATCGGAGCATACACGGTTTAAATCGTCGGTGCACTCGCTGTAGGACATATCATCCTCGTTGTTGGCCGGAAGGATGGTTACCAGGGAGCGGATCTGGGATAAGATATCCTCTTCGCTGCCGGTGAAGTCCACAAGTCCGGTTTCCTCGCTCTGGAATGCAGCGTTGGAAGTATCGCACTTCTCAACACGGTTTCCATCGATTGCGTTCGGAGAATTTACAAATAATTTTGCGTTCTTCTCTTCCATAAAAATAAAGTCAGACATAGCAGATGCAACTGCCATACCGCCGCCGCAGGTACCAAAGATAGCGGAGATCTGCGGAACTACGCCGGATGCCAGGGTCTGGCTTAAATACATCTCGCCAAAGCCGTTTAAAGCGTCGGTTGCTTCCTGCAGGCGAAGACCTGCACAGTCAACCAGTCCGATGACCGGTGCGCCCATCTTTACTGCCATGGAATAGATGTTGGAAATTTTCTTTGCGTGCATCTCGCCTAAGGAACCGCCCAGTACGGAAGCGTCCTGGCTGTACACATACACAAGGTTTCCTTCGATGGTACCGTAACCGGTGATTACGCCATCTGCCGGAGTCTCCTTAGCAGCCATGTTAAAATCAGTGCTTCTTGCTGTAATGTAAGCGCCAACTTCAACAAAACTGTTCTCATCAAGTAATGCGTTGATTCTGTTACTTGCTGATGTTTGATTACTCATTTTGCAATCCTCCATTTTGAAATATTTGACGATTTCTGTACTTTTCCGCTCACATTGTTAAGGGAAAGACAATCAATCGCTTAGTAAATCCAATTTCTGCCGAGTATAATAATATAATGTCATCGGATAAAATTCAAGTATTTTTGATTTTTTTTTTACAATTTCAGGAACAGCCAAAAATGAAACATTTTCTCCATGCAGTAAGCCAGATCCCAGGCCGCCGCTTCTTCCTCCGTACGGTACCGGCTCTGCCCGATCAGCTTCTTCCCAAGACGGTAATATACCGCCCCGGCATATTCGCCTGCTTTCACCGGAGCATCCAGCGCCTTTTTCAGATCATATTCCGCCGTCGGCCGTTCTTCTTCTGAAACCAGAAGGCGAAACTCCCGTTTTCCCCCCTGTGTCTCCGAACCCACACAGATCCAGTCTTTATAGGCACCGTTACGCAGAGGGATTCGGACTTGTTTTTCCTCAAATGCAAAATTCCGGTAGAAAAAATGTTCTTTTCCGTAGCGGTAAAGTGTCCGTACATCCTCCCATTTCCAGGTCTTGTGCGGAGGCCAGCCACAGCCAAGCAGTGTGAGGATAAAGGTCCGATCCCCATCAGAAAGCTCCGCCGCGTAACAGTAACCGGCTTCTCCCGTAAAACCGGTCTTTCCGGTCACTGCCTCCTGCGTCATATCCAGAAGCGCATTGTGGTTTCTGCAGGAATAGGTATGTTGTCCTTTCTGGTCGGAAAAGACATGGCTCTTTGCGCGCGTTATTGTTAAAAATTCATCACGTTTTGGTGACTCTTTTGTGCAGTAACGCAGAATTTTTGCCAGTTCTGCTGCTGTTGTGCTGTGGCATACCGTCTCACCATCTGTATTCTGTTCCTTAGCATCCAGTCCGTTTGGTGTCAGAAATGTAGTATCCACGCAGCCAATCTCCTGCGCCTTACGGTTCATGGCCCTGGCAAAGGCCTCAACGCTTCCACTAATATGCTCTGCAATCACCACGGCGGAATCGTTGTGAGACTCCAGCATCAGGGAATATAGAAGATCCTGAAGCTTTAACCGGCTGCCCGCCGGCGCGCCAAGTTTCACTTTTGGCTGCGCTGATGCCTTTTTGGAAACCTCACAGAAATCTTCCGGGTTTCCCAGCTCCAGCGTAAGAATACAGGTCATGATTTTGGTAGTACTGGCCATGGGCCGGATCTGCTGCTCATCCTTTCCATATAAAATGCGTCCACTGTCCGCGTCCATTAAAACGGCACTCTGGGCATACAGGGAAAGAGCCTGTTCCCTGTTTCCGGTGCCGTCCTGCACTGCTTTTCCTGTTCTCTGCACTGCTTTTCCTGTTCTCTGCACTGCTTTTCCGATTTCCTGTACCGCTGGCATTCTGCTTTGCGCCATCTGCACATTTCCGTTTGCCAGCCATGTATCCGGCTGAGGCCGTACGCTTCCCCACACCGCTAACCCGATACTGATTCCGGCCATCAGCCCGATCAGACGGTTTTTCTTTCCTGTTCCTTTTCTGTTCAACCTGCACTCCCCACTTTTTTCATCACACACTCTCTCTATCCTATTCTGGTAATTTTTCGGATATTCTGTTATGATAGAAGCCATAGTAAAGCCCTGAAACAGGAGGTCAAATAACATGGAAGCCAGACGGCTGATCTTTCATATTGATGTAAATTCCGCTTTTTTAAGCTGGGAATCCGTATACCGGCTTTCTCTGAATCCGGACGCACAGGATCTCCGGCTGATTCCTTCCGCAGTAGGCGGAGATGTCAGTTCCCGGCATGGCATTATCCTAGCAAAATCCACTCCGGCGAAAAAATCCGGTGTCGTCACAGCAGAAACCATTGCCTCAGCCCTGCGCAAGTGTCCGGAACTCATCATCGTGCCCTCCCGCTTTGATATTTACTCCAGTTATTCCAGACAGATGTTGAACCTGCTTTCCGAATATACCCCGGATATCGAGAAATTCAGCATCGATGAGGCCTTTTTGGACATGACAGAAACCATTCACCTGTTTGGCCGGCCAAACGAAGTAGCAGACCAGATCCGGGAACGGATCCGAAAAGAGCTGAAATTCACCGTCAATGTCGGAATTTCCTGTAACAAGCTGCTGGCCAAAATGGCTTCTGATTTCGAAAAGCCCGATAAAACCCATACGCTCTTCCCCGAGGATGTTCCCACGAAAATGTGGCCGCTCCCGCTGCGCGATCTGCTTTTTGTAGGAAAATCCGCAGCAGACAAGATGGCACGGATTGGTCTTCACACCATTGGAGATGCCGCAGCCTGTGACCCTGGTATCCTGAAAGCCCATCTCGGCGAAAAATACGGCATCCAGGTACACCGCTATGCCAACGGCATTGACCATGAACCGGTGGCACCGCCGGATCCCACCAGAAAAGGCTACGGGAACAGCATCACACTCCCCCAGGATGTTTCCGATTTTGATACTGCATGTCAGGTGCTCCTGGCTTTGAGTGAGACGGTAGGAGCCAGGCTCCGGGAAGCAAAAGTCCGTTGCAACAGCGTTACTGTAGAGCTAAAGGACTGGAAATTTGCCTGTCAGTCCCATCAGTGCGTCTTAAAAAGCCCTACCGACTCCACCTCTGTTCTCTATGATACTGCCTGTCAGCTGTTAAAAGAATTCTGGAACAAAACACCGGTACGGCTGATTGGACTGCGCACCACTCAGATTCAGGAAGAGACATTTGAACAGATCAGCCTGTTTAAAGACGAACACGCAAAGAAAATGCGTGCCATGGAAAAAGCAGTGGACTCCATCCGCGGCCGTTATGGCATCGACAGCGTCCAGCGCGCCAGCTTCTTAAAAGAAAACACACTGACTCCTCACGCAGTGAGCCGCCAGAAGCATTTGGGAAAAGCATCCGAACAAACACCAGGAAAGGAATTTTAACATCATGAACCCGATCATCCACCACTCCTACAAAGCCATGGAAAACGGGCGGACCGTCGAGGAGCTGCTGCGCTCACTTGGCTATTCCAAATCCCTGATCAACCGGATTAAACTGACCGACAACGGTCTCCTGATTCACTGTGAGAAAGTCTATACCACACACCACATGCAGCCCGGCGAACGACTTGAGGTAACGCTTCCGCAGGAACCCTCCTCAGAACACATTGTTCCAACGCCCATGTCTCTTTCTATTCTCTATGAGGACGAAGACCTGATGGTCATAAATAAGGCAGCAAATGTTCCCATTCATCCTTCCCAGGGAAACTTTTCCAATTCCCTTGCCAACGGGCTGGCCTGGTATTTTGAACAGAAGCAGCAGACCTTTGTGTTCCGTGCCATCAACCGTCTGGACCGTGACACCACAGGTCTTCTGATTGTTGCTAAAAACGCTCTGAGCAGCTGTATTCTTTCCGATATGGTAAAAAAGCGCCAGATTCACCGTACCTACCTGGCTGCGGTAAACGGAAATCTTTCTGATCAGCCGGAAGGAACCATTGACGTTCCCATAGCCCGGCTCCCAGGATCTACCATTGCACGCATCCCGGACCCGGTACATGGGGAATCCGCAGTCACCCATTACCGGCTGCTCTCCTATCAATCCGGGACGGACACCTCCCTTTTGGAAATCCGTCTCGAAACCGGGCGCACCCACCAGATCCGTGTTCATATGAAATACATCGGACATCCGCTTTACGGGGATTTCCTCTACAATCCGGATTACCGTTTTTTAAACCGCCAGAGCCTGCATTCCTGGAAACTGTCTTTTCTGCACCCCGTTACAAGGGATCCCATGGAGTTTACGGCTGATATTCCGGAAGACATGCAGCAGTTCTTCCATTGCACTTAATTCCGTACAAGTTTCGTTAAGGTTTTATCTTGCAATGAAAAAACTCCTGCTCTATAATTGAGAATTAGAATACTACTCAGGATCAATAAAAACACCAATACATACAGGGGATTTATTTTATGGAAGGGAAAAAACTATCCAACAGCACCCTCATCAACGGAGTGGCTCTTGGTTTCTCTATTGCATTTCTGATTTCATCTCTGGCTGCCGGTATCTACACCAGAGATCTTCACAACATTTTTCACGGCTGGTATCTTATCATGACTTCTCCCAGCCCACTTGTAACTGATTATCTTGAGATTGGCGGCCTGCCAAGTGCCATGCTCAATGCCGGAGCCTGCGGTATGGCCTGCTGGCTCTTTATGGTGGGATTAAAAGGGGAATCCCGCCCAAGCACATTGGCCGGTTATTTTCTTGTAGTAGCTCACTGCTTTTATGGTCTGAATTTTCTGACCATGTGGCCATGCTTTCTGGCACCGTTCCTCTATCTGCACTTAAAGAAGCTGGACTACAAAGGCAACCTGCATGTCTGCATGTTCACGACCTCCTTTGGTCCGTTCATCGGAGAACTGCTCTTCCGCTACACCCAGGATACTTTCGTATTTGGCCACCCAACCCTGACGATAAGCGGAGTGCTTTTAACACTGGCCTTTTCCCTAATGCTCGGCTTCATTGTACCGGCAATCCTGCCGGGTGCCCATGCATGGCACAAGGGCTATAACCTGTACAACGGCGGCCTTGCTTTCGGACTTTTTGGTTTTTTCCTGTTCAACTTCTTCTATAATACAATGGGAATTGACCCATCCTCCAAGCCGACCCGTTTTAATCCGGTCTACGAGCAGTTCGGACACTCCTTTCAGCTTTACGCGAACTGCTTTTTCCTGATCATTTTTGTCATCTGTATTGTAACCGGATTTTTCTTAAACAGCAAAAGCTTTCGCGGATATGAAGAGCTGACCCGCGACACCGGACATCAAAGTGATTTTGCCACCAAATATGGCATGCCGCTCTGTCTCATCAATATCGGCACAGTTGGGCTGTTCTTTCTGTTTTACCTGGATATTATCATGATCTACACGGAAGGAGCTGGCTTTACCGGTGCCACCATCGGCGTAATCCTTGCGGCTCTGACCTTTACCTGTATGGGACAGCATCCAAAAAATATCTGGCCAATCCTTGCGGGATACCAGCTGCTTTACCTGTTCACCCTGGCCATTTGCTACCTCAATGACCGGGAGATCAGCTGGACCATCACGACCCAGGGATACATAAACGGCGTAGCTTTCGCCACCGGCCTGTGTCCGATTTCCGGTCGTTATGGCAGACGTGCAGGCATTGTGGCAGGTTTTATGTGCGCTTCCATGTGCACAGCAACCAGCGCCCTTCACGGCGGTCTGGTGCTTTATAACGGAGGATTTACCAGTGGTATCACGGCGCTTATCCTTCTGCCGATTCTGGAACATTACATTCCAAAAACCAGAGACTTCATGAACAACAAAAAGCTGAACAAAGAAGAGATGATTGCAATCGTTGAGACCTTCAAACCCCACGACTGACCATGTCGTACGATCGTTACCGTCTGGCTTAGATAAAAGGGCTTCGCACACAGGTTTAACCCTGTATGCGGAGCCCTTTTGGATAATGGTTCTTCACAGTTCCGGAGACTGCTTTTCCCCAGCCCAGAGCATAACCCTCTATGCAAACTAAGGTCCATCCAGACAGATCCGACGGTCCATTTACCGTATTTCCTTTTAGATAAGCCAGAATCTGTGCATCATCCCGTTCAAGCTTTAAAACCGATGCGGCCTGCTCCGGCTTCAGGTAATGAGAAAGCGCATGAGACGGCTCAAACCGTTTGGTCTTGAATGCCCCGAGATGCAATCCCGGACGAAGGACACGCAGACGGTCCAGCGCCGGTGTTCCCTCCGGCAGCTGATACAACTGGTCTCCAAACAGGATCAGACGATCCAGGCCAGCTTCCAGTGCGTCATGTCCGGCCTTTGTCAGCGATTTTTTTAAAAATTCCTCCAAATAGGAACGGCCAGCCTTCTCATTCCAGTATTTCGGTATTTTTCGCTTTCGGTCATCTTCTGCCGCCCAGGTTCCTTCCTTGCGCAGTAGCGCCAGATAGTGTCCCTCTCCCTCTGACTTATGGGGCCAGATACGGAACGTGTACCTGAGGTCCGGATTCTGATCCTGACTCCATTCCGGACACCCACAAGACAACCCCTCCGGATATTCTCCCGCTTCCAGGCGTAGAATGGAAAACTCCGGATGGCGTTTCAGAAAGCTGGAAATACCGTCTTCATCCTCCTCCGGCGCAAAGGTACAGGTAGAATACACCATTCTTCCGCCGGGCTTTAACATCTCTGCCGCGTTGTCCAGAATTTCCTGCTGGCGTTCTGCGCAGAGCTTTACGTTTGCCTCACTCCACTCGTTTCTTGCCTGTTCGTCTTTTCGGAACATACCTTCGCCAGAGCAGGGCGCATCCACTACTATGCAGTCAAAAAAATCCGGGAAAAATCTGGCCAAACTGCCAGAATCCTCGTTGGTTACAATGGCATTGCCAATCCCCATACGTTCCACATTCTGGGACAGGATTTTCGCCCGGGCCGGATGAATCTCATTGCTGACCAAAAGCCCGCAGCCTTCCAGGCGTGACGCAATATGGGTGGTTTTGCCGCCTGGAGCCGCACACAGATCCAGTACTTTTTCTCCCGGTTTCGGCTCCAGCAGGGATACCACAGCCATGGCGCTCGGCTCCTGAATATAATAGGCTCCGGCTTCATGATATGGATGACGGCCCGGACGGCTTTCCTGCGCATAATATAAACCTTCTCTGCACCAGGAAACCGGACGCAGGGAAAATGCTGCCTGGTTTTTTTCGGCAAATTCTGCTGCTGGAACCTTCAGGGTATTTACCCTGAGTCCTAGCGCCCGTTCTTTTTCATAACTGGCAAGAAATGCATCACATTCGTCTCCCAGCATATCTTTCATTCTTGCCACAAATGCATCTGGCAGTCTCCAGGTTTCCTGCTGTCCCATCCGTGTCTCTCCTTTAGCTTTCTGAATTACATATTATTTTTCTTATAATAACAAATGAGTGAGGCCTTGAAACAAAGCCCCACTCCACTCTTTACAAAGTGTACAGATACAACTGAGATTCCTGAATTATAAGGTTACCTTATAATCGTCAGAACCTTCTCCGTTTACTACATAGTAAGCAACATTTTCTTCCGGTTTTACATAAACTTCAATGGTTTTGATCTCTGCGCCCTTATGAGCTTCCGCATATGCCTTCACTGCCTTGTCCAGAACGTCTTTTGCAACGATCTGCTTGCCAGCGAATTCAATGTATACGCAAGCCTTCGGGTCTGCCTTCTTTGCAGGAGCTTTCTTAGCTGGTGCTTTCTTGGTGGTCTCGACTGGCTTTGCTGCCGGTGCCTCAACAACTGCCTTTACCGGAGTTTCTGCCTTAACCTCTGCTGCAGTAGTCTTAACTTCTGCCTTTACGGTCTCAGTCTTCGGTGCTGCTTTTGCTGCTGCTTTAGCTGCGCTTCTTCTTGTTGCCATAGTTCTTATCCTCCTCATTCGATTCCAAATATGGATTGCTCCCCATCGCCCGCTTTAGGACAGACGATGAGGGAATTATAAATCTGTTTCCCGTTTTTGTCAATGTTTTCCAACGGTTTCCCGTGAGTGAAGTGCGGTTGTTTTCGTTTCAGTGCAGGATCATTTCCGCAATATAAACGACCACACATGCACCGATGGAGACCCGGAACAGATTGCCGTCAATCCAGGCCAGGATCACGCCTGCCGCAAAGCCAGCCAGTCCAGTAATCCGGTTTCCCGTTGCGGACAGGATAGATGGGAATGTCATGACGGACAAACTGACATATGGCACATAATACAGAAAAGACTGGATAAACGGATTTTTGATTTCCTTTCGAATCAATGTCAGCGGGAGAGCCCGCACAGCGTAGATTGTCAGGAACATCACCAGAATAGACGCGTAAATATTATGATTCATGCTGTTCCTCCTTTACCGGGAACAATACCGCTGCAGCCGCTGAAATCAGCACGGTCAGCAGGATGATCTGAAATCCCGATGAAATATTTTTAAGCCCTGGAAGGCTCTGAAATAAAAAGCTTACCGCCATAGATACCACAACCACCGCGGCAATGATCTTATCCTTTCTTGCCGGCGGAACAACCACTGCAAGGAACATGCCGTAAATGGCCACACTCATGGCACTCATAACCGGCACCGGAAGAATCATGCCTACTACTGCACCAAGGAATGTACCAAGCACCCAGCCCGGAGCCGCCACACTGGCTGCTCCGTACTGGTAAAAGGGATTCAGTTTTCCCGGAACAGCCATGGAAATTCCAAAGATTTCATCCGTTACTGCATAAGACATAAAAATACGGTGAAGAAACGGCCGGTTCTGCTGTACCTTCTGGGACAGCGCACTGGACATCAGCAGATACCGCATGTTGATGACCACAGTAGTGATGATCATCTCCATAAATCCGGCACCCGACGCGATCATACTAATAGCCGCAAACTCTCCAGCCGATGCCAGCATCAGTGCAGACATCAGAGACGACTGCAGTGCATTCATTCCCGCCTTTCCTGCTGTAATGCCAAGGGTAAAAGCTACGGCAAAGTACCCAAGTCCAATGGGAACTCCGTCGCGCATTCCCGCAAGAAAACTTGTTTTATTGTCTTGTTGTTCCATTGTAAAACCCCTTCTCAATTTGTAAAATCCTGGTTTCTTCTGCAAAACCTGTTTCATTCTATCTCAGTCCATGAAGCAAGTCAAGCTGCAGTTCATGTGCTACGCGGCGGCCTTTGTGTTTTTTCCGGTTTTGTATTATAATCCTTTTATCATGCAGTGCAGAAACCATGCAGAAAAGAGGATTCCATGACTACGAAAGAACTTCTCTATGTTAAAACCGTGGCCGATGAAAAAAACATTTCGAAGGCTGCGAAAAAACTTTTTATCGCACAGCCATCTTTAAGCCAGTCCATCCAGCGAATTGAAGAATCTGTTGGAACGGAGCTGTTCAACCGCACATCCGGCGGCCTGACCATGACCTTTGCCGGTGAGCGCTACTACCATATGGCGGTTCAGGTTTTAAAACTATATCAGGACTTTGAGATGGAAATCAGCGATATTAACAACTTAAAGACCGGACGCATCCACCTTGGTACTACCAACCATCTGGGGACTCTGGTGCTCCCTAAGGTCCTTCCCCGCTTTCACGAACTCTGCGCCAATATCGAGCTGAATATCAGTGAAGAAAACACGACTATACTGGAACAGCTTCTTCTGTCCGGGGAGTTGGACTTCGCCCTGATGCATGCGCCCTCTGATCCGGCGCAGCACCCTCAGTTTCACTATGACATCATGAAGCGGGATCCCTTTGTCCTGGCCATTGCGCCAGACCACCCGTTAACCGCCCTGGCTGAAATCCGGGAAGGATACCCATACCCAGTTCTGGACATCCGCCTTGCGGCAAAAGAGCCATTTTTAATGCTTCACACTTCCCAGCGTATCCGCCAGATTACCGACAACGTACTGCGCCGGGCCGGAATCACACGGCCGCGCATTTCCATGACGCTGCGCAACTTTGAGACCACACAGCTTCTGGCCGCCAAAGGCATGGGCCTGGCTTTGATTCCGCTGGAATATTCGCGTATTTCCCCTTCGGATTTCCAACCATCCCTCCTCTGCATCGACAAAAAATATCATGCCTACTGGGACACCTGCATTGCCACTCTAAAAGACGGCTTTCTGTCAAAAGCAGACCAGCTCTTCATCCGCATCGCAAAGGAAGAGCTGGCCTGAACAGGTCTTTTATTCAGTTTCGTAATTACAGCACATCCTGTCGCATGATATGACGGATACGCTCTTCATTTAATCCGCGGATGACCTCAACTGCCATTTTGATAGTAGATTCGATGTCTTCCTTTGCGCAGAAGTTGTAGTGGGTGTGCACATAACGGGACGGGATGCCCAGAACCAGAACCGGAACTGCCTGATGCGTCAGATGAATTTTACCTGCATTGGTGCTGCCGCCGCGTCTCACCGCATCCTGGCATTTGATTCCGTATTTGTCAGCGATCTCATGGGCATAAGCCATAAACGCGTCATTGGCCACATAGCTGTTGTCCATATGACGGATCTGCACACCCTTCTTTAAGCAGCCCTGGGCTACACCGGTACGGTAATAGAAATCGTCTGCCGGAGATCCCTCAAACACAATAGCAAGATCCGGCTTTACCTGCTGTGCAGTCACGGTTGCGCCGCGCATGCCAACCTCCTCCTGGGAAGCAAAGGCACCGACAACATCCACGGCCAAGCTCTCTGTCTCCTTCATCAGGGCTTTCATGGTCTCGATGATGCAGACACAGCCAAGACGGTTATCAAACGCCTTTCCGGAACAGATGCCGTGTTTTTCATCATAGGAGAAGGTCACATCCGGCATGATCGGATCGCCGACGTGGATTCCGTAATCCTCTTCGATCTCCTGTCTGCTGCTGGCTCCGACATCCACCTTTAATTCCTCGATCGTCAGGGAATTGTCGGCCTTCTGGGCTGCCGTTAAGAAATGTACCGGCTTGGATGTAATGATTCCCTTGATTTTTTCGCCTTTACTATTGCGCACAATGACACTGTGGGCCGGAAGGCTGGTCATATGAAATCCGCCCAGGGTGATGATGCTGAGAAGTCCGTTATCCTCCACGTTCTGGACCATAAAGCCGCATTCATCGGTATGCGCATCCAGCATAAACACCGGGCGGTTTCCCTTTGCGTCCGGCATCGTCGCATATACATTATACATCGCGTCGTTTCTTAAATTCAGCCCCTCGCAATGCTTCTGTACTGCTTTTACAACCTCTTCCTCAAAACCGCTCGGGCCGAAAGCGTTGGTTAAATCCTCAATTGTCTTTAAATCTGCCATGGTTCATATCCTCCCTGTATGTTCTTCTAATATACCACAAATGAATGAGCTGTCACAATATCCATCCAGTTTTTGCTGGTAAGACGGTTGGTGCGCGCGTCTACCGCCTCCATGCCCGGATAAAAGGACATCTGGTAAGCTTTTTTCAGATCCTTGTAGTTTACCTCATAAGTGAACTGCTCCGGAAGCGTGACTCTGCATGCAGCAAGCTTTGCCTCTACATCACCGGAAAGCACTTCTGTGACAGAAGCTTTCAGATCTGCGATCACAGTCTTTGGTGATACATTCCAGGCACTTCCGCCCACACCCTTCTTGGAAGACACCGTCGTGATCTGCGGAACCAGCTCCTTTGAGAGCTCACAGATGCGCTCGTCACCGGATAAGAAGAGCACCGGAACACCATACATGGCCGCCGTATAAGTGTTCAGCATGAATTCGCTCATCCGTTTTCCGTTTAACTCAATAAAATTGCTGGCCCCCGTGGAGGTATGGCTCAGCGGACTTCCCGGATCGCCGGCCGGTGCATGGTATCCTATATAAAATACTGCATCGAATGTCTCATCAAGACCATACATCATGTTGATGGGATGACCGCTCTTTCCACGGATCAGGGTGACATGCTCCGGCATGGCCATCACATCAATGTTCGTGGCATCTCCGTGTCCGTCCTTTACTACGATCTCATCCACACCAGCAGCCAGAGCTGCCTCGCAGACAGCCACGACCTCATCGGTCATCTGCTTTGCGTATTTCTGGTAAGCCGATTCGTCTTTGTGGGTTTCATAATTGAGGGTTGTTCCGGCACAGCCTTCAATATCCGCACTGATAAACAGTTTCATTGTTCGTGCCTCTCTTTTTATGAAAATTTTAATTGCGTTTTTTCAAAAGGCGGCAAAAGAGCCGGTTCATGGCATCTAGTCATGAAACCGGCTCCTCTGCCATGTAATTGCTATTCTGACTGCATTACTGATGAATCACTGCGTTCTCCGCAGCTTTCGCGTTCTTCTTCGCTTCCTCGGTGTCGTACAGATGGCAGTATACAAAATGATCGTCACCTACCTGATACTTCTGCGGAGCCTCCGTTTTGCAGCGCTCCATGCACTTCGGGCAGCGGGTGTGGAATTTACATCCGCTCGGCGGATTCAGTGCAGAGGGGATATTGCCCTCCAGAATGATCCGGTCTTTCTTTGCCTTCGGGTCCGGGATACGGTCTTGGAATCCAGTGGCACCCGGAAGCCATGCTGGTGGCATCCGATGATATGCTTCCGGTCTTTACCGGACTGATCGAAGCAGCGAAAAAAGCCGCTGACAAATAATCCTGCTCAAATACCTTCAACGCCAAAAGCGGACTGCAGGCAGAGAAATCGTTTCTCTCATCCTGCAATCCGCATTTTCTATACAGTTTCTGTTGATTGTCTGAACGAATTTGTTACTGTTTCGGATCCTGGTCTTCAAGATACTCCGCCAGACTGTAATAAAGTTCTCCTGCCAGTCCGCGGGTCCGCTCTGCTGCTGTCATGGAATTTAAGATTGCTTCCTGCTCTGCCTCCGCAGCAGCAAGAAATGCCCGGTTGATCACATGCTCCGGAATCGCCTGAATCTGCAGCAGTTTCTCTTCTGTGCCGGATGGAATCCGGTTTTCTGTGGTAAATCCGATCATGACCTCGCCGCTTCCGTGACCGGTATAGCCGCCGGTGCGGGCAATGCCAACGCCGGTTCTCCGAAGAATCCGTTTTAACTGGCGGCTGGTCAGCGGAAGGTCCGTGGCCAGAATACTCATGATGGAGCCCTTGTCTTCTTCCGATGCCGCCATATCGTCTTTTTCCTGCTTCCAGTCCAGAATCTTCGCTCCAACAGCCTCTCCATTTAACACAAAATCCTCTGTTGCGCCAAAATTGGACTGAACCAAGACACCAATGGTGTATTCTTTCTCTCCGATCCGGATCACACGGGACGCAGACCCAATCCCGCCTTTCATGCCATAGCAGATGGTTCCGGTTCCGGCCCCAACAGCTCCTTCTTCAAAGTCATCTGCAACAGACGCAAACGCCTGGCGTACTTCAGCAGCCCCCACAGCCCGCTTTTGAATCCGATTGATGCGGCTGTCATTACATTCACCCACCACTGGATTGATGCTCATGGGTTCCAGACCGTCTTTTTCGCACTGTTCCACCACAATATCCACCATAACATCCCACACTTTTCCTACATTTAAGGTATTGGTCAGGGCAATGGGCGTTTCCAATGTGCCAAGTTCTTCTATCTGCACCAGGCCGGCACTTTTGCCAAACCCGTTATGAACATAGGCGGCTGCGGTGTATTTCTTCGCAAAGGCATTGTCCTCTCCTGGAAGAATCACGGTCACCCCGGTATGATTTTCTTCTGTTTTTATGGTACAGTGCCCGACCTTCACACCAGGCACATCCGTAATCTTATTTCGTTTTCCAGTCTCCAGGCGTCCTGGCACAATGCCAAAATCCCGAATTCGTTTTTTCTCCACGTTATCTTCCTCTCTTCTTTCCATTCTGGACCGCCACGACAGATTATTTTCCAATCTCATTGAAATATTGGTCGCGCAGCTTCTGTATCAGTTCCGGATTCTTCATGCCGACTGCCCTTTTGTTTAACTCCATAGCCCGCATGCTCGGATGACTGGTACTGGTCACCAGGATCTCATCTGCCGTGTAAAGCTCCTCCAGGGTAAATGCTCGCTCCTCCACCGGAATCCCCAGCTCACCGCACCAGCGGATGATGTGTTTTCTCTCTGTGCCAGGAAGAATCAGATTGTCCAGCGGATGTGTAATAAACACACCATCCTTTACCATGGAAATATTGGAATGAGAACACTCCGTTACATAGCCGTCCCGGACAAAGACCGTCTCATTGCAGCCTGCCTCGGATGCCTGCTGGGCTGCCATCACATTGGGGATCAGATTTAAAGTCTTGATGTTGCAATGGTAGAAACGGGTATCAGGAATACTGATGAGACGATATTCATCGGACATCTGTACGCCGTTCCACGGTTTGCTGTATACATACAGATTACTGGAAACGCCCTCCCCTGGGAAGAGATGGTTACGCGGAGAGGTTCCTCTGGTCACCTGCCAGTAAAGGAACTGGCAGCTGCTCTCTAACTTCTGCACCAGATCCGTCAGAAGCGCGCCGACTTCTTCTTTTGTATAGGGAAGCTCAATGCGAAGCATGGCTGCACTGTTAAACATGCGGTCCAGATGATCCTGCAGAGCAAAGATCTTATGGTCAAATACCATGGCCGCTTCGTAAATTCCATCTCCGAAGTAGAATCCACGATCATTAGCCGGAATCATCATATCGTCAATCGCTGTAATCTTTCCGTTATAATAAGCAAGGTCCCTCATCTTATCCATATTCTTCTCCTTATCTTCCGGTTCATGGCCGCTTTGCTGCTGCTTCATTCTCCAACAGTACAGATTGCGCGGTCATGAAGTCCGCAGGTGTCTTTGCTGTAAGTAGTATACAATGTGAATTTTTAAAAGTAAATAGCTGTGCTGAACTGTAACTGAGATTTTGCAAAAGATTGGTCAGTCACATTTTCAAAATCAGTCTATTGTGATAAACTAGGGAAAGAACAGTCAACTGTCCAGAACCCAGAGGAGGAAAGATTATGGAAAAAATCAAAATGACTACACCGCTTGTCGAAATGGATGGCGATGAGATGGCTGCAATCCTGTGGAAAGAAACTAAGGAAAAACTGGTTCTCCCTTTTGTAGATCTCATGGTTGAGTATTATAACTTAAACATCCGCAATCGTGACTTCACCGATGATCAGGTTACGATAGACTCCGCCAATGCCGCCAATAAATATGGTGTTGCCGTCAAATGTGCTACTATCACGCCTAACCTGGAGCGTATGCAGGAATATCAGTTAAAGAAAATGTGGAAGAGCCCGAACGCTACCATCCGCTCCATCATGGACGGTACCGTGTTCCGTGCGCCGATTCTGATCAAAGGCATTGAGCCCTACATCAAAACCTGGACGAAGCCCATTACCTTGGCTCGCCACGCATATGGTGATCTCTACCGTGCTTCCGAAATGAAGATTGACCAGCCCGGCAAATGCGAGCTGGTTTTCACCGCAGAGGACGGGACAGAAACAAGAGAACTGATCCATAGCTTTACCACACCTGGCGTTGTTCAGGGCATCCATAACCTGGATGCTTCCATCCGGAGCTTTGCCCGCTGCTGCATGGCCTATGCACTGGATGTTAAGCAGGATCTGATCTTTTCTGCAAAGGACACGATATCCAAGGTTTATGACCGCAATTTCCGTGAGATTTTCAAAGATGTATTCATGAATGAGTTTATGGAAGACTTTGAGAAGGCCGGTATTTCCTATCAGTACTGTCTGATCGATGATGCAGTGTCCCGTGCCGTAAAAAATCAGGGCGGCTATGTCTGGGCCTGCCAGAACTACGACGGCGATGTTATGAGTGATATGCTGGCTACCGCCTATGGTTCCGCAGCTATGATGACCTCCGTGCTGGTATCCCCGAACGGCAATTATGAGTACGAGGCTGCTCACGGAACCGTACGCCGTCACTACTACCGCTATTTGGAGGGTGGTGTTGCATCTACCAACCCGCTTGCCATCATTATGGCCTGGGCCAGCGCTCTGGAAAAACGCGGTGAGCTGGATCAGAACAAAGAGCTGGAAACCTTTGGCCGCCAGTTAAAAGAAGCAGCAGTCAAGACCGTAGAAGACGGCATTATGACTGCTGATCTGAAAAAAGTAACCACGATTAAAAATCCGCATGTTGTTACCGGACTTGTATTTATTGCTACCGTTCAGGAACGGCTGATGAAGCTTCGCGGTTAAATTTCTGCTTCATCAGATCGATCAGGCAACGCTCTGCGCGCCCCAGATACATGTCTTCTTTGTAGACTGCGTTGACACTCCAGGACTCCGGAGTCACAGAAAAATCATAGCAGCTGAAACGTTCCATTCCTCCCAGCGCATCAACCGCCCGCTGGGGGACAATGGCAACGCCAAGACCTGCCGCAGCCAGCTGGACTGCGGAAATACAGCTTGAAAGCTCAATCATGATCTTTGGCTCGATTCCATACTGGCTCAGCACCAGGTCTGTTTTTTTTCGAATCGCCTGTCCCTTTTTCAGCATAATGAACGGAAGATCTTTCATGGCATTCAGATTCAGACAGCACTTTGTCGGTGACAGAGACATTCGGTCTGCAGCCTGCTCCGTCTCTAAAAACATATCATCCTGAATCATGCTTTTTTCTGCCACCAGCAGCAAGCGTTCCCGGTAGATCGGCTCTGCCTTCAATCCGGCCGGAAGCTCCTCCTGGCTCCTTGGGATTACAAAAAAGCTGATATCGTCCCGCAGAAGTTCCTTTAATAGTTCGTCTGATTTTGCTTCTATTACATGCAATTCAATCCCCGGATACTGTTTTTTAAATTCCGGAATCACAGCCGGGAGCATATATCCGGCACGTTCTGTCGGCATTCCGAATACAATGCGCCCCTTCTCCCCCAGTCCTGCATCAATCAGTTCTTTTCTTAAGTTATCACTCATCAGCAGGATCTTCCTGGCTGTCTCCACATACTTTTCTCCCGCATAGGTAATCGTAAGCGGTGAGGTACCTCGGTCAAACAGCTTTACCCCTACGTCCTGCTCCACCTTGGATACAATATGGCTCAGGGATGGCTGGGAGATATAAAGCTTGCGCGCAGCTGCGGTGATGCTGCGGCAATCCGCAACGGTTGTAATATAAAGCATTTCGCGAAAATCCATGCATTTCCTCCCGATGTCAAAATTTCTCCTCTTATTATATCCACTTTTCTTTCCTTCCGCAAGCGCCGAAACAGGACGGTTCCCGCAAGGTGACCGCCCTGTTTCTATGCTGCATTGCAAGCATTTACCCTCTATAATAATTGATCAGACATCCCGATAATAAAATCTTCCGCTCATCCTCTGTCAGCGCATCCAGTGTGCACGTGATCTCAGACTGTACTGTTGCGGATGCCGGATCCAATACCTGGACCATAATCGGATTTTTACACTCAGACACCGCATTCCGCACATCCCGGATCAGCAGATAACTTCCCACAGGAATCTTCAGCGTCTCCTCGGTACGAAGCGGCAAAAGACCCCAGTTGATCAGATTGGAACGGTAGCGCTTGGTTGCATACTCATTGGCCAGATTTGCAAATCCACCCAGCACCTTCTGGCAGCTGGCGGCCTGCTCTCTTGAGGAACCATCGCCGATCTTATCGCTGACCATCAGGCTGCCAAGAGTAATATCAGAAACGCTGCATCCCAGTTCTGCAGTAAGCTTCGCCAGCAGATTGCTGCACTCTGCATCTCCTGTCTGAATGCTGCCGTCAGCCTGTTCTCTCCGGCATTTTTCCAGCGCTCTTACAGCCTTTGCCCGACCCACATACTCCGGATCACGGCTGATCATGGTGTACTCCGAAATTTTCTCCGGATTGGAACGGAAGGAGGATGCCTCGCCGGACGGTATCAGCTCATCAGTCGTTACTGAACCGTGATAGGAACCGGCGGTCTTTAACAGCAGATGCTTTGTTAAAGGCTGCATTTCCGGCCAGTCCGCAATATTCGGCCCCATGGTCAGTTCTACGCTGTCGTCGCCCTTATTATAGTTGTCAAATACCTGATTTTCATAGATCTTCGGATCAAAATGATGCTTTAAGGTCCGGTACTCTACGTTCAGTTCGGTAGCTGCTGTCAGTTTTCCGCCATTTCGCACAGTAGCCGCGATGGAGCGGGCATCCATCAGGCAGGCACAGGCCATCTGACCCTGTCCCGGTTTAGAGCCTTCACGGTTCGGATAGTTTCGTGTCATATGGCGGATGCTGACCTGATTATTGGCCGGAACATCGGTCACGCCGAAGCACGGACCGCAGATACACGGACGAAGCGTTGCGCCGCTCACCGCCAGTTCTCCGGCACCCCCCTGCTCCATCAGATCTGCCATGATCGGAAGACTGGCCGGATTGATACCCAGATTCAGTCCGTTTCCCGGAATTTCATAGCCCTTTAAGATATCCGCCATGGCAACGATATTCTCAAACAGACCGCCGCTGCAGCCGCTGACTAGGGCCTGATCCACATAGAATGCTCCATCTCTCATATGAGACTGGATGGAGAAGGGCTCACCATGCTTTCCTTTGATCTTATTTCCTGCTTCTTCTATCTCTTTGATGACTTCCGGCATCCGCTCCTTAAACTCGCGGATCGGCATGGCATTGCTTGGATGGAACGGCAGCGCGATCATACACTCCACACTCGAAAGATCAATCTCGATGAGCCCGTCATAGTACGCTCCGGTCTCCGGTGCCATCTCTCGGTAAGCATCGCCCCGGCCGTGCTCTGCCAGAAACTCTTCCGTCTTTCCATCGGTACACCACACGCTGGAAAGCGCAGCGCTTTCCGTAGTCATGACATCAATGCCCATGCGGTATTCCATGCTTAAGTTGGAAACGCCGTCCCCCACAAACTCCAGCACCTTGTTCTTGTTGAAGTTGTTCTGAAAGGTTGCCGCGATCAGGGCTAAAGCCACATCCTGCGGGCCAACTCCGGGTCTTGGAGAACCGGTCAGTTTTACCGCTAGCACCGGCGGGTACGCAATATCATAGGTACGGCCAAGCAGCTGCTTGGCCACCTCGCCGCCTCCCTCGCCGATGCCCATCGTACCCAGGGCACCATAGCGGGAATGACTGTCGGAGCCAAGAATCATCTTTCCGCCTCCGGCCATCATCTCACGCATATACTGGTGAAGAACTGCCCGGTATGGCGGAACGAAAATACCGCCGTACTTTTTCGCATTTCCAAGGCCAAAGACGTGGTCATCCTCATTGATGGTGCCGCCAACCGCGCAGAGGGTGTGGTGGCAGTTGGAAAGCACGTAGGGAACCGGGAACTTTTTGATTCCGCTGGCCCGGGCCGTCTGCAGAATGTTGACATAGTTATTATCCGGAGACACCAGCGCGTCAAATTTCAGCTGGAGCTGCTCCATATTGTTACTGTGGTTATGGGTCTTTAAAATCCCATAGGCCATGGTTTTTTCTTTTCCTTCCGCCTTCTGAAGCGCGTCTTCTGCTGCAGCAAAGGTGCCGTCAGCCGCAAGCACAACACCATGCTCGGTCAGTTTAACCATTATCTCATCCTCCTGCTCTTGTTGCCGTATCTTACTTCCGAATATACAGGGTTCCATCCATGATCCGGCGCGCGGTTCTCTGAACGCCTACGCTCGGAAGCTTCAGTTCCCCATTCTCCTCCTGCAGCTCCGGAACCATGGTCATAATGCCACTCGGATGACCAATCCGGACATTGCCAGTTTTTCCTGCTTTCCGAAGAACCTTTTCTACCACAGAGCCCTCCATGGCTGCAGCCACGCTGATGGCACTGGCAGAAGTCAGCGGGCATGCCTTATGACACTTGAATACAGAAATAACACGGGCACATACATCCATATCTTCTGCGTTTACCTGCTGTCCCGCAATATCCGTATAAGACTTCGACACAGTTACAAAACCAACCTTCGGCACCGCCGGACTGTTTTCTGTGGCATCTTTTAAGTCCTTCGCAAAGCCCATCCTACAGCAGGCAACACCGCGAATCTTCTCCAGAAGGTCAGAAACCTCTTTATTGCTGTTCACTTCCTCAGGAAGCTCTGTACCAGTCATGCCAATATCCTCAGCCTTAACCAGAACCATCGGATTGGATACATCCAGGATGGTTGCCTCAATCGGTCCAAAATCCGGAATTTCCAGAGTTTCCACACAGGTTCCGGTCGGAAGAAGTTTTCCGGTTTTCGCACCCGCCGGATTTAAAAATTTGACATTCAGTTCTGCAGCAGTTCCATCCACACCGGCAATGGCACAGTCACCTTCCTGAGCAAAGGTCTTTGTCTCCGGATCAATCGGAACCGTCACATCAATAAACTTGTCAGTGTTGCGATTTAACATATGAACCGTAGTCACCGGCTCGGTAATTGTAACCATGCCTTCCTCTATCGCATACGGGCCAACAGCGGCTGTCATATTACCGCAGTTGGATTTATAATCCACCTGACTCTTGCCGACAATTACCTGACCTACCAGATATTCTACATCAATTCCCGGCTCTTCGCTCTTCCATACAATAACGATTTTATTGTTGGAGGAAACGGTTCCGCCCATGCCGTCAATCTGCTTCGGATCCGGATTGCCCATAGCCTGAAGGAAAACGCTGTCCCACTCCTCCCGGTTTTCCGGAAGATCTTCCTTATGAAACATGCAGCCTTTGCTGGTACCGCCGCGCATAAATACGGTCTTAAATGTTCTCATCTTATTTTTCCTCCATTTTCTTAAGCTGCTTCTGTAAGTGACGTAACTGGCCGCCGGAAAGAATCACATCCAGCTCATTGTCAGAAAGCTCCAGTTTTGCCTGAAAGGAAATACCTTTTGTCAGGTCTTTAATCTCAACTTCTCTGATCTTCATCTGGTCCAGAAGGCCCTCTACTTCCAGTTCATCCAGCATATCCAGTTTGTCGTAATCTGCCGGGTCTGCAAATACCATCGGAATGATGCCATGGTTGATCAGATTGCCCTTATGAATGCGGGCAATGCTCTTTGCGATAACCATTTTCACACCCAGGTACATCGGATTGATGGCTGCGTGCTCACGGGAAGACCCCTGCCCATAGTTCTCGCCTCCAATGATAATGCTCTTGCCCATTGCCTTTGCCCGGGCAGCAAACTCTGGATCATAGCGGTGGTAGCAGTACTGGCTCATAAGCGGAATATTGGAACGCATGCTGGAGAACTCGGCACTTGCCGGGGTAATGTCATCGGTCGTGATGTTATCCACAGTCTTTAAACTGATCTGTGCCTGTAAATGCTGCTCCGGCGCATCTGGAACAGGAAGCGGCTGGATATTCGGTCCGCGCACGATTTCAACTTTCTTTGCTTCCTCTTCCGGAAGCGGCTCGATGATCATGGAATCATCCACCGGGAACTCGTCCGGTTCTTTTACTTCTGTCAGAATGGAAAGATCACTGCCGAGAATCTCCTCCGCGCTTGCGAAGGTTCCGACAATGGCAGTTGCCGCAGCACTCTCCGGGCTTACCAGATAGATTTCCGCGGTTGGGTTTCCAGTACGGCCCTTGAAGTTACGGTTTGAAGTACGGACAGCCACACCCTTGGTAGCCGGAGACTGACCGATGGCGCAGCACGGTCCGCAGGCAAGCTCCAGAATTCTCACACCGGCATCCAGAAGCATCTCAATATAGCCGTCACGCATCAGGAGCTTATAAATCTGCTTGGAAGAAATGGCGCAGGTACAGCTCACATCCTCATTTACATGTCTTCCCTTGAATACCAAGGCTGCCTTCGCGATATCGGAATAACTGGAGTTGGTGCAGCTTCCGATGAAGACCTGCTGTACTTTCTTTTTCTCTACATCCTTTAACGGAATGACATTGTCCGGCTGGTGCGGGCAGGCACATAATGGAACCAGTTCGCTTAAGTTCAGTTCCATCTCACCGTCATACTCCGCGTCTGCATCCGGAAGAATCTCGGTAAAGTCTTCTTCTCTCTTCTCGGCTTTCAGGAATTTTCTTACCTGCTCATCGGCCGGGAAAATGGAAGTGGTCGCGCCCATCTCCGCGCCCATGTTGGTGATGCTGGCACGCTCAGATACGCTTAAGGTAGCAGCGCCCGGTCCCATATACTCAAATACCTTGCCAAGACCGCCCTTGATGCCGACACGACGAAGCATTTCCAGAATGACTTCCTTCGCATTGCAGCCGGGCTGTAAATGTCCGGTTAAATTCACTTTGATGATCTGCGGCATCTTCAGGCGCATCGGGACACCAGTCATCGCGGTTGCGACATCCATGCCGCCTACACCGATACAAAGCATACCGATAGAACCACCATGGGGGGTATGGCTGTCACCGCCCATTAAGAGCTTGCCAGGAGCGCCGAATCTGGCAACCTGAACTGCATGGCAGATACCGTTTCCCGGTCTGGAAACATGCACGCCATAACGTTTCGCAACGGACTGCAAGTAAATGTGGTCGTCCGGAGTCTTGTTATCCAGATATAACAGGTTGTGGTCCAGATAGCTGACGCTGCACTCCGTACGGATCCGGTCCAGTCCCACCTGCTCAAAGGCCAGATAGGTCATAACTGCATTAATATCGTGAGTCAGGGTCTGGTCTACCTTTAAGAGGATCTCCTCACCCGGAACCATCTCAGACGGTGCTGCCAGATGTGTAGATAAAATTTTCTTTGTAATGTTCATGCCCATGTGAATATTCTCCTTTTTCTTTTTTCTTACTTTTTCAGCAGTTTCGTATAAACCTGGCCGGTACGTTTCATCTCTGCCAGTGTATATTTCTGTTTTTCAATCTTTTTCAGTGCCCGTTCCATAACTCCTTCTGCTTCCTCCTGGGTAAGCACACAGACACCATTGACGTCCCCAATCACAATATCTCCCGGTCTTACGCAGACCCCTCCGCAGCTGACCGGAACATTGATGGCTCCTGCCCCGCTCTTGGCTGCGGTGCCGCAGGTAAGTCCTTTGGCATAGATAGGAAAGCCTGACTCCTCACAGCCCTCCAGATCCCTGAACGCACCATCAATCACTACGCCCTCTGCCTTCATAAGACCCGCGCAGATACTCCGGTGATCGCCCCAGTAAGAACAGTCGCAGTTGCCCTTTCCGGCAACCACCAGCACGTCTCCCTCCTGCAGTTCCAGAATTGCGTCCGCAACGATATCACCTTCGCCGCTGGGCACATCCACCGTAACCGCCGGTCCGACAATCTTCGTTCTGCCAATCCAGGGCTTGATCCGGTAGTCCATGGAGTGGTAAAGGCCTGCCCCGTCGCAGAGTTCCGGGGTGGTAAAGGCCCGCAGGCGCTCAATGAGTTCCTTCGACGGGCGGGTGAATCGTTCTTTTTTTGTCAATGCATCCATGTGTATTCCCCCCTCGTTGTTATGATTTGATTATAGCGCAGGGGCTATTATAAGTAAAATACATGATTGTATATAAATATCATACATTTTTTTGCATGTTGTAAGCCAAAAAAAGAAGCAACCGGCTTTTACCGATTGCTCAAAACCTTTACTCAATCCGCGGCAGATTCCACCGGTAATGCATGGCCAGAAACCGCACGATCACAACTGCCAATGATCCGGTCATCATAGCTTCCAAATGACCCAGAACGTCTTCCGCGCACACACACACCAGTGCTCCGATGATGGAAGCGCAGGCATAAATATGTTTTGTCAGAATATACGGTTTTTCCTGCGCCATGACATCTCTCAGCAGGCCTCCGCCCACTCCAGTGATCACGCCGACAAACACCAGCAAAAACAGCTGGTGATACCCGGCATTCCAGGCTGTATTAATGCCGACCACCGTAAAAATTCCGAGACCGATCGCATCAGAAATATTCATCAGCAGATCGTAAAGCTGTCCGATACGCCCGTCCAGCAGATTTCTCCGGACATAAAGAAGCGCAAACAGTCCCAGTGAAACCATAACAGCCACAATGGTATAAATCGGCCTGCGGAACATTCCCGGAGGAATGATACCAAGCGTCACATCACGGATTGCTCCGCCTCCTACCGAAGTTGTCACCCCAAGAACGCAGACCCCGAAAAGGTCCATTTTTTTACGGATACCAAGCATGGCACCCGATGCGGCAAACGCCACAGTCCCCATCATTTCCATAATGAAAATGATCAAATCTGAATAATTCATTGTTGTAACCCCACCTTACATTTTGTCATATAGGCTATCTTAACACGAACGGAAGCTTCTCACAAGAAAAAAAGAAAGACAACCTTTTCGTGGGCTGTCTCTCTCCTGTTTCATTGCTATTTTGTTTTAAATACCACGCAGACCGGTCTTTCTGCCGCAATCTCCGTTTTGCTATAGGATAACAGTCCCGTCTCCGGATCAATGCCCATACAGCATATCGTATGGTCAGCTCATTGGCTGCCAGAAGCTTCGTTCCATTTTTTCTCTCTGTATTTGTTATCTTTACTATACAGGTTGCTTATCATAAATTTAAATGGTATAATTTTATTATTATCAATAACTTACAGGAATGTTTTGAAAGGCACTTTACCATTATGGATGAAAAGGATTACGAGCTTCTCTTAAATTTAAATGAATCAAAAAATATCACCAAAACGGCGCAGAACTTATTTATGACACAGCCCGCTATTACAAAACGGATTCAAAAGATGGAGGAAGAGCTGCAGTGCACCCTGTTTCTGCGTTCCAAAAAGGGCATTCTGTTTACCCCGGCCGGGGAACAGATTCTTCCTTATGTGTCTGACATTCTGGCCAACAGCCGCAAACTGAAAGAACAGGTGCTGATGAGCCAGAACCAGATTTGTGGAACCATCCGTCTTGGCTCATCTTTAAATATCGCCCACTATCGTCTTCCACGTATCTTAAAAGCCTATACCGACAAATATCCGCTGGTGGACGTGCAGATCACAACCGGTCAAAGCAAACATCTTTTTCAGCTTTTGAACCGCGATGAAATCTCCATTGCCATAATCCGCGGGCAATATGCCTGGGATGAGGCCTGTAAACTTATCTCCTCTGAGCCCATGTGCCTTGTCTGCAGCCTGGAAAACCAGGGACGCCCATTAACAGACTATCCCTATATCGGCCGCCACACGGACTCCGATCTGAGCGCCCGTATCAATCGCTGGTTAGCTGCCCATGATCTGGCCCAGATATGTCCGCACATGTGGATTGACAGCATTGATGCCTGCAAGGAAATGGTGCGGTACGGACTTGGCTGGTGTATTCTGCCGCGCATCTGTCTGGATGATTTTGATGGCTATACGGAAGATCTCTATATGGAGGACGGCACTCCGTTCCTGCGCAATACCTACGTGCTCTACAAGCATCTGTATGCGGAGCTTCCCCAGGTAAAGCTGTTTCTGGAGGCACTGCTGTCCAATCCCAATCAGATGTAACCCGCAGCAAAAATTTTTAATGCTAAAAACAGAGACCTGCGCGATTTTACTCACACAGGTCTCTGTTTTATGGCAGAAATCAGTTACTTTTTTTAGAATTTAATCACACCGATCACGGTAGCCATGATCAGTACTGCAATACTTGCCGGCCATACCAGTCTCAGCGAGTACTTGATATGCTCACCGATGGAGACATCTGCCAGGCCGAGTCCTACATAAGTTGCTGCTACAGACGGGCTGACCGGAGTTCCAAGGGTTGCGGTTAACAGGAATGCTGCTGCCACGGTTTCCGGTGCCACGCCAAACGGCTCTACCACGCCGATGATGATCGGAAGCAGTGCATAGTAGAACGCATCGGTACCGAGGATCATCAGAAGCGGTACGGAGAACAGGCACATGAACCAGTGCATATGCGGAGCAATTGCTGCCGGAAGCACACCTACAATGGCATTTGCCATAGCCTCAACCATTCCGGAATCCTTAATGACACCCATGAAGATACCTACAGAGAACAGGGTCATGGTCATAACCATGGCATTGGTACCGTACTCTTTAATTTTCTTATTCTGCTGCTTTGCGTTCGGGAAGTTTACGATCAGTCCGATGGCAAATGCTACCATGAAAATGGAATACAGCGGAACCGGAAGGTCACGGAATAACAGAACCAGCATAACCAGGGTATCCAAACTGGTGAATCACACTGCTCTCGATGGAAAGCTCAACCGAACCATTTCCCGGCTCTACGGTTACCTGGGCATCGCTGGATTCCAGAGTACCTGCCATGGCAGCTTTCTTAATCTGCATAATGTCTTCCTCCTTATATTATCGGGAGCTGTTCTCTGCTCTCCAGATTTAATAACTCTACTATCGTTTTCTGCTCTCTTCCCGGACACACCACACTCAAAAACTCCTCTGCTTTCTTCATGGCTTGATCCCGGCTCAAGGGTCTTGCCACGCTGCCGGACGGGTCTTCCACTTCTGATTCGTAAACCGCACCATCCTGCATAGTAACTTTCACATGGCAGCCCCAGTGTTTTGGATACTGCCCGGTAAAGCGGTCCGCCGAACGTACAGCCACTCGCTCCAGCAGATTCTGAACAGCCGGATCAAATACCACTTCTGGTTCAAACTGCTCCATGCCGACGGTTCCGTAAAGGAAAGCGGCTGCGGCTGAATACGGTGTAGAGAATTTTGCATCCAGAACCGTTTTCGGATGAAGGCAGCCATCGCTTACCGCACACTGCTTATAACCAACCAGGTAGGTATCAATCTCAATCACCTGAATCTGCTCTGCCAGAATTTCTGCTTCGGACATATTCCGAATTTTCAATCCCAAGCGTGCCTCCATCTGCTCCCGGATCTCCAGAATCCCGTCGATAGCACAGTGTGCGCTTCTGCAGCATGGATACGGTTTCATATCCATATTTAAAATTTCAAAAACCACGCCCAGCCCCTGACTGAGTTGTGAAATTGCTCCGCCGTCAGACATCGCAGTTAGCAGCCCCCCGTCCTTTGCTTCAAAGATATGCTCCGGTCCGGTCATTCCGGCTCTGGCCAGAAAAGCTGCCTCAATGCCGTCTGCTGCGGCCCTGGCCGGATGCAGGATCTTGCAGCTGCTTCCATCTCCCAGAAAGGCCCAGACACCGCTGGACTGGGTTCCTGCCATGCCGAGGGCTGACACGATCTGATCCACGCTCAGGTCCAGAAGCTTCGCGCAGGCTGCCGCGCACCCGAACACGCCGCAGGTTGCTGTGGCATGCCAGCCCCGGTTTCTATGGGCAGATACGCCAAAGGCCATGCCCACTCGGTTCACGGTCTCATAACCGCAGACCACCGCCAGCAGAAAGTCTTTGCCGCTCTTTCCCAGATACTCCGCACAGGACCAGGCCGCCGGAATCAGGCTGGCGCTTCCGTGGGTCTTGGATGCAGTGTGGACATCATCCAGTTCCAGGGTATGAGCCAGCATGGCATTGATCATGGCGGCTGTTGCCAGCGGATATTTTCCGGGATCTCCCCAGACGGAAACAAATCCCGGCCGGTTCAAATCCGCATCCGGTATTTCTGCCTGACATCCGCTCACCATTCCCAATGCTCTTTTTGCTGCTTCCACCAGCGGATCCTTTGCCGCTCCGGCTGCCACACTGACCAGATCAAGCACTCGGAGCGCGGCAGTCTCCCGCACGCGCTCCGGCAACTGCTCCCATGTGATGTCATGAATAAATTCTGCTAATCTCCGCAAATCCGACATACACACGCCCCATTTCTATTCTGCTTTGTAGGAGTTAATCAGGCTTCCTGCCAGAAGAACCTTCTTCTCAGCCTCGCTCACACCGTTTAACTCCAGCTCCATGGTGCGGGTGCTTCCGTCTTTTCCGATGATGGTTGCCTCGAACCGGGTTGCGCCCTCTTCAACTGCCTTGCGGATGCCAGGCAGGTATACATACTCGCCGACCTCCAGATTGATGTTGTCATCCGGATAAGTGAATGGCAGCATGCCCCAGTTTACGCAGTTGCTGCGATAACGCTTGGTTGCATATTCAATACAGATATTCGCCAGGCCGCCCAGTACCTTCTGGCAGCTTGCGGCATACTCACGGGCAGAACCATCACCCGGCCGTTTTGCGTATAATACAGAGCCGATTCCGGTAGTCTTCATAAGTTCCTCTGCCGGGGCGTTCACGCCAATGGCTTTCAGAACCTCATAAAGCTCTGCGGTCTTTGCTGCATCGCCTGCCACGCGGGCTTTCTCATAAACCTGTACAGCCTTTGCATTGCCGACATACTCCGGATCTTTCCGAATCAGGGTGAACTCGGAAATCTTGTACGGATTGGAGCGGTAGGATGCTGTCTCACCGGACGGGATCAGTTCATCAGTGGTGGTTACCTCATCGCGGATCACACTTGCCACCTGAAGGAGCAGATTGTCAGTCAGGGCAGACATTTCCGGCCAGTCTTTGATGGACGGACCATAGACGATCTCGGTCTCCGGCTGCGCCTTTCCATAGCCGTTGTAAACGATGTTATCATAAATATTGCTGTTAAACTCGTAGGACGGAACGGTGAACTCGACCGGGCAATCCTCTGCTGAAGTTAAATAACCGCCGTTGAACGCGGTTGCAGCGATAGACTTGGAATCCATCAGCGCTACAGATGCGATCTGGCCGTTTGCCGGGCTGGAGCCCTCGCGGTTCGGGAAGTTTCTGGTGCTGTGACGGATACAGAAATCGTTGTTGCCAGGAGCATCGGAAGCACCGAAGCACGGTCCGCAGAACGCGGTCTTCACGCGGGCACCGTAGTTCATCAAATCATTTAACACACCAATCTTGTTTAACTCATACATGATCGGCTGGGATGCCGGGTAGATGTTTAACGGGAAGGTTCCAAGGCCGCGGTTTAACTTCTTTGCGATCTGGTCAACGGCATAGATGTTCTCGAAGGAACCTGCCGCACAGCCTGCGATAGCTGCCTGGTCTACCTTGATCTTGCCATTGTGGATTTTTGAACGCAGGTCTAAGTGGATGTCCTTATTATTCTCGAATACGCGCTCTGCTTCTTTCTCGACCATACCCAGATATTTCTCCGGATCTGCGATAACATCTGCCAGCGGATATGCGTTGCTCGGATGGAACGGCAGCGCGATCATCGGAACGATGGTGTCCAGGTTGATCTCTACAATGCCGTCATACAGAGCCGCGTCACCCTGCTGCATACGCTTAAAATCGTCTGGACGTTTGTGGATTTCAAAGTACTCTTTTACCTTGTCATCGGTAGACCATACGGAAGAAAGACATGCGGACTCCGTAGTCATGGTATCAATGCCATTTCTAAAATCCATGGACATGCTGCTTACGCCAGGTCCGATGAATTCAAGCACTTTATTCTTTACAAAGTTGTTTTTAAACACCTTGCCAATGATACTCAGAGCCACATCCATCGGTCCTACCCACGGCTTCGGAGCACCAGTCATGAATACACCGATCACCTCCGGGTAATCAATCTCATAGTTTTTTCCCAGCATCGCCTTTGCCAGCTCCGGACCGCCCTCGCCGATGGATACGGAACCCTGGGTGCCGTAACGGGTGTGGGAATCGGAAACGATGGACATGTCGCCAGATTTCACGATCATCTCACGCATGTACTGGTGGATAACTGCTTCATGCGGCGGAACAAAGATACCGCCGGACTTCTTGCATGCAGACTCTGCGTATTTATGTACATCGGTATTGATGGTGCCGCCGACTGCGCACAGACAGTTATGACAGTTGGTGAACACGCACGGCATCGGGAACTCTTTCAGTCCGCTTGCGTATGCAGTCTGTAAAATGCCTACGTAGGTGTTATCATATACACCCATGGAATCAAATTTGATTTCCAGATGCTCCATGTTTTCGGAGTGATTGTGCTTTTCCAGAACCTGATAGGTTAAAGTCTGTTTTTTACCCTCTTCCGCGGAAAGCTTTGCAGCTTCCTCTGCAGTGGCGATATGATCATTATTGACAATGTAATGTTTTCCTTCATGTAAGGTTACCATGTGAATAATCTCCTCTCATTTAGTCTCTGACGTAAACCCAGCCGTCCATGATTCTTCTTGCGGTGCGGGTTACGCCGCCCTTGATAACGCGCTCACCGTCCATCTTGACATCCACCTCGGTCACGCCGCTGGAGTGGCCGATCTTGATGATATCCTGACCCGGCGCCGGTTTTGCAATATCATTTACAATGGTTCCCGGAATTCTTGCCGCTGCTCCGGTTCCCACCGCAACGGTCATCGGATATGCCTTATGCAGGGCTCCTACCGAGATGGCCCGGCAGCAAATATCCATGGACTCTGCTTTTACTTCGTTCTTATCCATGTCAATGTAATCCTGCGGATCCGAGATGATGGATACCTTCGGTGCGGAGGTGGACTTGGTTCTTGCATCCTCCCATTTCTCTACGAATCCGCATTTTAATGCTGCGATGCAGCGGATACGCTCGATGTGCTCCATGACATCCTTGTTCTGGTTCAATTCCACCAGTTCGGTTCCTTTGATGCCTAAGTCTTTCGCGCGGATGAATACCATCGGGTTGGAGCAGTCTAACACCGTTACTTCAATCTCGCCGTAACCCGGTACATCGAAGATATCACGCTTGTTTCCGGTCGGGAACAGCTTTCCGGTCTTGGAGCCTGCCGGATCCTCAAAGTACATATCGATGCGGGAGCCGGTTCCCGGAACACCCTTGATGACCTCGTCCCCGTGTACCATGGCATGTCCGTCCTCTACCCGTACATGCTCCTCAATGATCTTATTGGTGTTGGTGTTCAGCACACGTACAACGGTAATCGGCTCTACGGCTTTTACCAGTCCCTCGTCAATGGCGAACGGACCAACTGCAGAAGAAATGTTACCGCAGTTTGCGCTGCCATCCACACGCGGGATTACGATGTCTACCTGCTTGAAGGTGTAATTGACATCGACATCCTCCCGGTCAGATGGGGAAATGACAGCAATCTTGCTGGTGGAGGACACGGTTCCGCCCATACCGTCAATCTGCTTCACATCCGGGGTACCCATGACTTTCAGAAAGATCTCATCCCAGAGCTTTTTGTCCTCCGGAAGGTCTTTCTCATGGAAGAATACTGCTTTGCTTGTGCCGCCGCGCATATATACGCATGGGTATTTTTTCATGTACATATCTGATAACTCCTTTTCTGTTTCGTGCTTGTTTTTTGTTATCTTTACTATAATCCATCTATATCATAAAGTAAAATGATCTGTTTTTATCATTATCAATAACTGTTTGGAATGATATTTTTCTGCAGAACAGAAAGCTGGAGAATCCGCTTCCAAAACTCTTGACCCTGGAACTGTTCCAGGGTTTATAATAAAAATAAAAACAATCAATCAAATCTGGAGGTTTTCAAAGATGAGAAAGAATCATAAGATAAAAGCTGCACTCTTTGCAGGACTTGCAGGAACCATGATGCTTGGAAGCTGCCTGACTTCCTACGCAGCCGGAGTAACCAAAGCAAACGGCAAGCTTTATTACTATCAGGCAGACGGTTCCCTGGCCAACGGCCTGATCCACGATACCGCTTCCGACAAATATTACTATGCACTCTCCGATGGCAGCCTTGTAACAGGCTGGCTCCATCTGGATCAGGATTACTACTATATGAATGACGATGGTGCTCTGTGGACCGGCTGGAGAACCATCTCCGGCTCCCGCTACTACTTCTATCCGGAATCCGGCAAATGCGCGCTGAATGTGGCGATGCCAATCGGAGACAGCTGGTACTTATTCGGAACCGACGGCAAGATGCAGACCGGTTTCCAGAATGTCAACGGAAGTACCTACTACTTTGATCCGTCTACCGGTGTCATGTATGCAGGAACTACCCGCACCATCAACGGTATTTCCTACACCTTCAATGCAAACGGAACCTGTACCACCCATGTGGATACCGCAAACTCCTTCACCATTGGCGATGAAGCAAATAATCAGAATAAAAAACCAAACAGCCAGACCACGCAGGAAACCAGAACCGAAGGCGGTTCCCGTGTTGTAACTGCCGGCTCCAGCAGATATTAGATTTTCCAGCCCGAACTGGTAATGATCCAGGATTGCCGAAAGTATTTCTTCCGGGTTTCCGTTCTGGCAGACCTTCAGAAGCTTCTCATGAATCTGATACTGTCTCTCGGTTACATCGTTCTGGTTTACAAACAGCTTGTAACAATTGTAAATAGTTAATTGTCGATTGTTGACAATTTACATGAAACAATAAGGCTATATCTGTCTCATTCGAATCACATTAGCGCTTTGTGAACGAAAAAAAGAGCCTGACCATTTCTCCCCTTGGTCAGGCTCTTCTCTTTCTTTTGTTCTTTGTTTATTTGCAAATACTCCCTATATTTCCAGATCAAAAAGCTTTCCGCTCTCCTATGACTCCACGTCCTTCTTTAAAAATCCCAGGATCAGGCAGCCCACTACGGAACCAGCAGCCACCGCCGCCAGATACATAAGCGGATTGCCGATCGTCGGCAGGACAAACATGCCGCCATGCGGTGCCCTGAGCGTACATCCGAATGCCATGGACAGACCTCCTGCCACTGCTGCACCGATCGCGCAGGACGGAATCACACGAAGCGGATCCTGTGCTGCGAACGGAATGGCACCCTCTGTAATGAAGGAAAGTCCCATAATGTAGTTTACGAGGCCGGACTGACGTTCTTTCTCGGTAAATTTTTTCTTGAAGAAGGTGGTGCACAGGGCAATTGCGATCGGAGGAACCATACCGCCTGCCATAACAGAGGCCATCACCTCAAAGTTGCCCTCTGCCAGCTGTGCCGTGCCAAATACATAGGCTGCCTTGTTGAACGGGCCGCCCATATCGATGGACATCATGCCGCCGAGCAGCATTCCGAGTACAATACGGCTGGTACCGCCCATTCCGTTTAAGAAGGCCGTCAGCGCATCATTGATCATGCCCATATACGGGTTGATAAAGGTGGTCACCACAGCTGCCAGGAAGATACCGATGACCGGATACAGAAGTACCGGCTTGATGCCCTCTAAGGATTTCGGCAGCTTCGAGAACAGCTTTCTTAAGCCGAGCACCAGATAACCGCCTGCAAAGCCTGCAAACAATGCTCCTAAAAATCCAGCGTTCACATCGCCGCCTGCCGGGTTTGCGAACGTGCATCCCATCTTCGCGATCAGGCCTGCCACCAGGCCGACTGCAAGGCCAGGACGGTCTGCGATGCTCATGGCAATGAAGCCGGCAAGGATCGGAAGCATCATACCAAAGGCCTGCTCACCGATGGTCTTTAAGTATGCTGCAAGCGGTGTATTCTTACCAAAATTGGAAGGATCAATCGAATAATCATCCAGCAGGAAGGCCAGCGCGATCAGAATTCCGCCACCGATCACGAACGGAAGCATATGAGATACGCCATTCATCAGGTGCTTATAAATCGTACGCCCAATGCTGTCCTTTCCTTCATCGGAAGCACTGCTTTCGCTGCCATCCTCCTGATGGTGGTAAACCGGAACACTGCCGCTTACCGCGCGGTTGATCAGCTCCTCTGCTTTATGAATGCCATCTGCGACCGGGACCTGGATCACAGGTTTTCCGTTGAAACGCGCCATGCCGACATTCTTGTCCGCGGCCACGATGATGGCCTCGGCAGAGTCGATCTCGGCCTTTGTCAGCACATTCTGGGCACCACCGGATCCGTCAGTCTCTACCTTAATGGATACTCCAAGCTTTTTTGCCATATTTTCCAGGCTCTCTGCAGCCATATAGGTGTGGGCAATGCCGGTCGGACAGGCGGTGACTGCCAGAACACGATAACCTGCTGCTTCCTTTTTTTCTTCGCTTTCTTTCCTTTCCTCAGCGCCAAATTTTGCAGTCTCAGCGTCATCAATAACCTTTAAAAATGCCTCCTTGGATTCCGCCTTTAACAGCTCTTCCATGAAATCCGGATTCATCAGCAACGTGGAAAGTCTGGAAAGTGCTTCCAAATGCACATCCGCGCCCTCCGCCGGTGCTGCGATCATAAACAGGATATTTGCCAGAGAACCGTCAAATGCTTCATAATCAACACCTGCCGGCACCACCATGGCTGCCAGTCCGGGCTCCTTTACTGCCTCCACCTTAGCATGCGGAATCGCAATGCCGCCGCCGATGCCGGTACTGCCAAGTGCTTCTCTTGCAAGGATTCCTTCCTTATATCCGGCCTTGTCCTTCAGCCGTCCTCCGGCCGCCATGAGATCTACCAGTTTGTCAATTGCTTCGTCCTTTGTGGATACAGATACATTCAGTCCAATGCTTTCCTGCTTCAGCAATTCTGTAATTCGCATCATTTACTCCCCCTGTTTTTCATTCAGCTGCGTGAACAGTTCCATAATTTTTTCCCGGCTTCCGATTCCATGAGAAAAGGCAGTCGCTCCTCCGCTGGCCGTGCCAAGCTTTAAGGCGTAACCATAATCTCCTGTTTTCAGGTATCCTGCCAGAAAACCAGCTACCATGGAATCCCCTGCTCCTACGGAATTGACCACAGTTCCGCGGCAGACACCCTCACTGTACACAGTTCCGTCTTCTGTCAGGAGCACTGCCCCGTCCCCGGCCATAGACACCAGAACATTACGGGCACCTGACGCCTGCAGTTCTTTTGCCCCCGACAGGATATCTTCTTTTGTGGAAAGTGTTCTGCCAAGCATCGCCTCCAGCTCATGGTTATTCGGCTTGATCAGAAACGGATGAAGCGGAAGTACCTCCATCAGAAGCGCTTTCTCCGCATCTACCACAATCTGAATGCCGCGACCCTGAAGACGTTCCATGATCTCCTTGTAAATACTACTGCGGATACTGGACGGGATGCTTCCGGAAAGCACCAGAACATCTCCGGCTTTCAGCTCGTTCAGCTGTTCGAACAAAAGCTCCACATTCTTTCCGGTGATGTCCGGCCCCATGCCGTTGATCTCGGTCTCCTCATTTGATTTCATCTTCACGTTGATGCGTGACAGACCATCCTTTACGCGGATAAAGTCAGAATGAAAGCCGGCTTTCTGACACCGTCTCACGATCTCCTCTCCGGTAAATCCTGCCACAAACCCAAGAGCTGTGCTCTCATAGCCCAGGTTTGCAAGCAGCGCTGAAACATTAATGCCCTTTCCTCCGCAGACCATAGTTTCTTCCTTTGTCCGGTTGATCTGGCCCGGTGCAAAATGATCCACAGCGATCACATAGTCCAGAGCCGGATTAAAGGTTACTGTGTAAATCATATGTCATCTCTCCTTAGTTTTAAGAAATTCTATTTCTTATCGTTGAATCCATCATAATATGATTTTTTATTTTCGTCAATAGTGTTTTCTGTGAAACTTATTTTCGCAGCAATTTTCAGCATTTAACACAAAAAGATGGTCTCCATATGCTGGAATACCATCTTTCTTTTGTGTAATATATCTATGCTATTCTTTCCGTTTTTCCATCTGTTTATCCGCAGAAATCGCTTTTTCATGCCGGCGCACATGACTGGCTGCCGTCGGCATGCCTGCCATCAGAAGAAGATACAGAATTTCCATGACTGCCATAGCCGCAACACGGGAAAACCAGAATTCCTCTGTAAACAGTTTTTCGCGTGTAGCCGTAATGATACGGTAATCGGCCACCTGCGCCAGCCTGGATTCCGGATTGTTGGTGATCAGAATGACCGTGGTGCCATTTTCCTTTGCGCCCTCCGCAAGAATCTCCAGGCGTCTGGAATTGCCGGAGTTAGAGATCATAAGCACCACATCCTCCGTCCCCAGATTAAACGCATAAGCCGTCTGTGCTTCCCAGATGGTTTCTGCCACTGCCGTAATTCCAAGCTGACTGAATTTGAACGCTCCGTCCAGCGCCACCGGCAGCGTATTGCCCACCGCTGCCAGCTGTACAAGCCGTGCATGCTCCAGCTTTTGTAAAATTGCTTCCAGATTGTCTGTGTCCATCATCCGGACGGTTTCGGTCAGTTCCGCCACCTTATTCGCCAGAATGTTCTTTAACGACTGGTCCAGATCATGACGGTCAATCTCATTGGTGACCTCCTGTTCCCGGTGTTCCTCCTCCAGAAGTTCCCGGGTCAGTGCCAGTTTCAGATCCTGGAATCCCTTAAACCCACAGCGGCGGCAGAACCGTGACACCGTAGCGTCGCTGGTCTGGCTGGCTCTGGCCAGCTCCCCCACCGTCATTCCGGCTGCCTCTGCCTTGTGCTCGATCAGAAAATCTGCAATCTTCTTCTCTGCCTCAAAAAAGCTGTCATAGGCTGAACAGAGGACAGAGGTTGCATTTCGTGCTTCATTCATTCCATCCACTTCCAATTTCATGTAAATTTATTTCTTATCTAATACTATAGCACAGGCTGTACAAAAAAGGAACGAAAAATAACGCAGAAAACCTGCCGAAAATACCGGCAAGCTTTCTTCAGAAGGGATATGAACACGAAGACTCGAATTATTTGATCTTATCGATGGTCTCTAACAGGTAATCGGTAAACTCTGCTGCGCTTGCGCCATCCACATCTGTGGTAACCACCTTCTTGCGCTCGGTAATGGTGCAGATATCCAGAGCCTTGTCCAGAACTGCCTTGCGGTCAGCATAACCGATGTGAGCCATCAGCATGCCAGTTGCACGGATCAGGGAACACGGATCTGCATAGTCACCTCTGCCGTGGTTGATCAGGAACGGCGCGGTTCCGTGAATTGCCTCAAACATAGCATACTTGTTGCCCAGGTTGGAAGAGGAAGCGGTTCCAAGACCTCCCTGATGCTCTGCAGCAACGTCCGTTACGATATCACCATACAGGTTCGGCAGAACCACAACCTCAATGCCCTTGTTAAATTCCGGATCCAGCATCTTTGCGCACATTGCGTCAACCAGACGCTCCTGGATCTCGATTTCCGGATATTCCTCACCGACCTTGCGGACAGCCTTGATAAAGTTACCGTCAGCCAGCTTCACAATATTTGCCTTGGTTACGATAGTCACATTCTTTTTGCCGTTCTTTCTTGCGAACTCGAAAGCCGCTCTTGCAATGCGCTCGCTTCCCTGCTTGGTCTGTACCTTGAAGTCGACCGCCAGGTCATCATTTACCTGAATTCCCTTGTTGCCCCAGATGTACTCACCCTCGATGTTCTCACGGAAGAAAGTCCAGTCAATGTTCTTGTCCGGAATCTTGATCGGGCGGACTGCTGCGAACAGTTCAAGTCCACGGCGCAGCAAGCTGTTTGCGGATACCAGGTTCGGCCACGGCTCGCCGGCACGCGGGGTAACCATCGGCCCCTTGATGAGGACATTGCATTTCTTGATCTCTTCAAATACCTCGTCCGGAAGGCTCTGCAGCTTTGCGGCACGATTCTCAATGGTCATGCCCTCAATCTCACGGATCTCGATGCGTCCTCCTGCGATTTCCGGTGCCAGCAGATCATTCAGAACACGCAGTGCCTGTTTCATGATGATCGGGCCAATGCCGTCGCCTGGAAGCACGCCGATGACGATCTTCTCCAGCTTGTCAAAATCGGTTACTTCGTTGTCTGCCTTCATGCGCTCGATGCGCTCAAACTCGGACTGGATCAGCTCGCCGAACTTTTCCTGTGCAGCCTTTACATTCTCTACATTCTTCTCCATGATTTTCCCTCCATGTTGATTTCGTTCTTTGTTATGGCCTTATCTTAACACAGAGATTTTCATAGGTAAAATACATAATTCTGCATATCTCATATAGGATTTTTGCATGATGTGTGGTAAACTGAAGTACAGAAAATCACATATTCAGAACTACCAGCTAATGCCAGACACCGCATTCAGATCTGGCACAGAAAGGAATCCGTATGACACAAAATGAACTTCTTTATATTCTGACCATTGCGGAACACGGTAACATCACCAGGGCGGCCCAGGAACTCTTTATCTCCCAGCCATCCTTAAGTGAATCCTTAAATAAAGTGGAGCAGGAATTTGGAAGAACCATTTTTGACCGCACCCAGGAAGGCCTGATACCTACTGCATTCGGTCTGCGCTATCTGGAGACTGCCAGAAACATCCTGAACCGCTATAAACGCCTGGAGACTGACCTGGATGAATACCGTCAGATGCGCCGCGGAAAGCTTACCTTCGGCATTCCCATGAACCTCGGAACTTACCTGCTTCCCAGGGTGCTTCCGGCCTTTCAAGAGCTCTACCCGGACATCTCCGTGCAGTTTAAGGAAAACAACTCCACAGAGCTGGATAAGCTTATGCTGTCCGGCAAACTGGACTTCTCCGTCATGCACTACGAGACACCCAATAAAGCAATCCACTATGAGCTGCTGGCAGAAGATGTTTTCTATCTGGTTATGCCGCTGGCCCTGTCACGAAAATATAACTTTCCGGAATACCGCCCACTAAGCATCTATGACTTAAAAGCCCTGGAAATAGAACCATTTCTCATGGTAGCAAACCGGCAGAAGCTGCGGCAGGTTGCAGATTCCATTCTGGAACAGCTTTCCATCAAGCCTGACATCCGCTGCACTACCAAAAGCATGGAAACAGCCAAGCGCCTGGCTGCCGCTGGCATGGGTGTGACCTTTCTCCCGCACAGTTATTTAAATCTCTTTTCCGGTGTGGACAATCTGGCCTGTTACCCCCTTGATCCAGCATTGCAGGCCTCGTGGAAACTGGTTATCGGCTATCCGGACGGCCGTCTGCTCTCCCGGTGCTCCAAAGAATTTATCCGGTTTCTCAAACAAAAAATGCAGCCAGACGAAGCTTAAGCTTCTCCGGCTGCATTTTTTATTTTGCCGCGTCTTGTTTCAGTTCATCATACATTGCAAGGATCTCACCTGCTGCCTGCAGATAAACCTCTCCCTCCGGTGTGGGGCGCAGCCCCTCCGGAGTCCGCTTAAAGAGAATAATATCCATATCCTCCTCCACCCGGTGCACGGCGCGGCTTAAGGAAGACGGATTCTTCTCTAAAAGTACTGCCGCTTTCTGGATACTCCCGGCCTCTGCAATGTATTTCATATAACGGAGTTCTTTCTCGTTCATACTGCTCTCCCACATCCGTTAGTTATCCGATCTGGAAAAGGCATTCTTCATCTGGCTGCTCAGCTCAAACAGAACCTTATCCAGAGTATCTGCCGTCTTTTTCTTTAACATCTCCGCAATTTCCCGGTTCGCATCCTCTCTCAGGATCTCGCGCTCTGCCCCGTCACCTGCCTGTTCCATCAGTGCGTCGTACTTATGCAGGATCGCGTAAGCGTCCGACTGGACTGCCAGCTGGTAACGCTCCACATGGACAATAGAGGTTCCGTAGGAGGCATCGGTCATAGCAGCAATGAGACGGCTGTTCCAGTAAAAATTATCGGTAGAAACCTCTTTTGTGGTATTGGAAAGATACTCCGGAGTTCCGGAAACACGCGCATAAAACGGCACCAGCACATTGAATGCGTTGGAGGCAAAAGCCAGCCACTGGATTACAGCCGCATCCTCCGGCTGATCCGGACGCATCTGGATCACAGCCACAAAGTCATTGCGGTTAATACCAACCACACGGTATTTGCCGCGCTCTGACAGATCTCCCCTATGGGTATACGGATCATATGGTGTGCCCTGATAATGGGTGGAAAGCACGTATTTGACATCCTCCACGGTCAGCTTTTTCTCCGGCACCAGACTCCAGGGAATATCATCGGACTCCGGTCCGTACTCCGCGTCTGCGCCATCCCAGGAGAAGGTATGCGGATTTAAACAGCGCTCGATATACCAGGCACGGGGCGTATTGTATACATGATCTGAATCGGTGTGGCTTCCGAATGCATCCCGCGGGCAGAACACACTTTCCTCATCCAGGCGCAGATCCAGATGATTCTTCTCGATAAACTCTCTTAAATCTGCAGAGCAGAGATGTTCACGCTTTGCTCCAAACGCATCCTCCAGATCAAATTCATCCATGCCAAACTGGTTCGGCATCACCACGTACCGGTCATCCGGAACCTTCTTCGCGATCCAGTGATGACCGCCAATGGTTTCCAGCCACCAGATCTCATCCTGATCCTGGAACGCGATGCCGTTCTTCTCATAGGTTCCGTAGGTCTTCAGCAGGCTTCCCAGGCGAAGCACACCTTCCCTTGCACTGTTGATGTAAGGAAGCACCAGATATACAATATCCTCCTCACCGATGCCGCCTGGCACCTCTTCCTTTCCATCTTCCGCAGGCTGATATTCCACCAGCGGATCTGCGCCAAGCACCCTGGGATTGGAGGTGATGGTCTCAGTGGCAGTCATCGCCACGTTCTTTTCATTCACACCGCTGGCTGCCCAGATTCCTTTTCCGGCTACCGCATTCGGCACTGCCGTAAACTGATACGGATGCTCCGGAAGCTCTACCTCCACATGAGATAATACAGACCGGTATATCCGCTTCTGGTCCTCCGGGTGGATCACCACAAATTTCTTCGGTGTAAAATGACCGGAACCGGAATCATCGTTCCGGGCGATCATGGTAGAACCGTCATAAGATGCATGTTTTCCTACAAGAATCGTTGTACAAGCCATGTTTGTATCCTCCTGATGTCACATTTTCTATGTAATATATTACCTCAGGATAAGCGAAAAAACAACGCAGAAATCCAGGAAAATCGATTGGGACTCTCCTGTCATGCATTTTTCTCCATCTCCCTCTAATTTTTTTATAAATCATTTCCACACGCTGTTTTTCTACGCAACGCAAAACGGAGCTGCCTTTTCAGACAGCCCCGTTTTGCTCTTACACTTACATAAGGAGTTTTATATAGTCACAGACAAGCCGTAAAACGGTGGGAATCTTATCTGTTTCTATTGAAGTTAATCAGGCAGCCAGCCTTTACGATCTTGCGCTCATTCTCGGTCATCGGCTGAATGTAGAGATGAATCTCCTCTGCCTTGCCGTTCTTGATGACGTACGCCGGGATGTCAGTTAAGTCGCCCTCTAATGCCGTACGAGCGTTCGGAACGTAGATGTAATCGTCAACCTCGAACATGGTCGGCTCGCCCTTTAAGTGGAACGGAAGCATACCCCAGTTCATGCAGTTGGAACGATAACGCTTGGTTGCGTATTCCTGGGTGATGTTTGCAAGAGCGCCCAGGACTCTCTGGCAGGAAGCAGCCTGCTCACGGGCAGAACCATCGCCCGGCTTATTTGCGTAGATGGTGGAACCAATCTCAACATCCGCTGCTTTGACAGCTTCCTGGCCCGGAATGGTGTTAACCACCTTGATCACCTCTGCGATCTCAGCGTTTACCTTGCCTGCAAGACGTTCGTTCTCCATAGCCTGAACTGCTTTCGCACGGCCTACATACTCCGGATCACGTCTGGACAGGGTGAACTCAGCCAGTCCTAACGGGTTGGAACGGTAGGAGGAGGTCTCACCGGACGGGATCAGCTCGTCAGTGGTGGTTACTTCGTCCAGGATCTTGGAGGAAACCTTTAAAAGGATATTCTCAGAAAGTGCCTCCATCTCCGGCCAGTCTTTGATATTCGGACCAAAGCGCAGCTCAGAATCCAGTTCTGCTTTGTTATAGCCATTGTAAACTCTTGCCTTGTAAGCGCGATCCTCGTAGTTGTACTCCGGGATATCGCCCCAGCAGTCCATAGTCTCTGCGGAAGTCAGCTTACCGCCGTTTGCTGCGGTTGCAGCGATGGAACGTGCATCCATAAGGGCAACTGCGGACATCTGTCCATTACCCGGCTTGGAGCCTTCGCGGTTCGGGAAGTTTCTGGTAGTATGACGGATGGAAAGCGCGTTGTTGGCCGGGGTATCGCCTGCACCGAAGCACGGTCCGCAGAAAGCGGAACGGATGATCGCACCTGCATCCATCAGGTCTGCTAACAGACCCTTGCGGTCCAGATCGGTGTAAACCGGCTGGGAGGAAGGATATACGGACAGGTAGAACTCGCCATCGCCGATGTTCTTGCCCTTTAATGCGTGTGCAGCTTCTACCACGTTGGTATAGTTACCGCCTGCACAGCCTGCAATGATACCCTGCTGTACCTGAAGCTTACCATCTTTGGTAATTTTGTCAAGTAAGGTAAAGTGTGCTCTGCCCTCTGCAACCTGGTCAGCTGCCTTCTCGGTCTCACGCAGAATGTCTTCGAGGTTCTCGTACAGGTAATCGATCTCGTAAGCATTAGACGGATGGAACGGCAGTGCGATCATCGGCTTGATGGTGCTTAAGTCGATCTCTACGCAGCCATCGTAGTAAGCCACATCTGCCGGATTCAGCTCCTTGAACTCATCTCCGCGGTGATGTTTCTCCAGGAATGCCCTGGTGTCATCATCGGTTCTCCAGATGGAGGACAGGCAGGTGGTCTCGGTGGTCATAACATCCACGCCATTGCGGTAGTCAGTAGTCATGGAAGAAACGCCCGGTCCGACGAACTCCATTACTTTATTCTTTACATAGCCATTCTTGTAAACAGCTCCGCAGATAGCCAGTGCGATATCGTGCGGTCCAACGAACGGCTGCGGTTTTCCGGTTAAGTAAATTGCGATAACGCCCGGATAAGCAACATCATAGGTCTGCTTTAACAGCTGCTTGGACAGCTCACCGCCGCCCTCACCAATGGCCATGGTACCCAGTGCACCGTAACGGGTATGGGAGTCAGAGCCCAGGATCATCTTGCCGCCGCCTGCAAAGCACTCACGCATGTACTGATGGCATACTGCTACGTGCGGCGGAACGAAAAGACCGCCATACTTCTTTGCCGCAGAAAGGCCAAAATAGTGATCATCGTCATTGATGGTTCCGCCAACTGCACATAAAGAGTTATGGCAGCAGGTTAAAACGTAAGGAAGCGGGAACTTCTCCATTCCTGATGCCCGGGCAGTCTGGATAATACCAACAAAGGTGATATCATGAGACACCATCGCGTCAAATTTGATCTGCAGCTTATCCATGTTATCGGACTGGTTGTGGGCTTTCATGATACCGTAAGCAATGGTACCTTTCTTAGCCTCCTCTTTTGCAACAGCTATTCCGGTCATCTGCTCAACCTTTGCAGCCTCTGTCTCCGGAATCAGGGTCTCACCGTTAACGAGATAAACACCGCCATCATGTAACTTTACCATACGAACTCTCCTCCTGTAATTGAGTGGTTTATTGCGTTAAAGCCTTTTGATTCTGAATCCATTCTGATTCGTTTCCGGCTTTATTTCCTTTGATGGCTTTATTATGCATCTTTTCTCAGTATTTGTAAAATACTATATATAATATAAAAGCCATAGGCATTTCCTATAGCTTATTTGGCCTGATTGCAGGTTTTCTGTTATCTGAATGCCTGACCTGTGCTTCTGGTCTGTCAATCCAGTTTCGATCTGCCTAATGATTCTCCAGCCAGCGCTTTAGGTCACGCATCTTCATAAGCGCATCCCGCCTTCCGATGTCATACACCTGCTGCAGTTTCTCCGGGCTACGCTCCAGCCGCCCGATCTTGAGCGGCTCATCCGGACGCAGCACAAAAATCTCACCCATTTTCTCCAGCTCTTCAATCTGCCGCAAACTCTCGTTATAGCACTCATGCCTGTGAGACAGCGCCTCCAGAAAGGCCGGATATTTCCGGTAACACAGCTTCGCCATAGCCAGCTGCTCCGGTTCCTTCTGGTATCCCTTCGGCCGAGTCAGGATCACCACATTCTTTGTGAATCCCATCTCCCGGAACTTCATGAGAGGAATGCTGTCCGTGCAGCCACCATCCAACAGCTTCATCCCTTCTGTCTTCACCAGTCTGGAAACGTATGGAAGGGAGGCCGATGCCCGGATCACATCAATCTGATTTTTCATATCTGTAATGCGGATATACTCCGGCTTTCCAGTCTCCACATTGCTGCAGACTGCATAAAACTCCGTTTTAGAACGGTTGAAGGCATCGTAATCGTAAAGATCAAGCTTCTCTGGCAGATCATGATAGCAGAACTGCACCTCCGCAATATCTCCGGTCCGGACCAGATTCCGCATACTGATAAACCGGTTATCTCGGATATATTTCTTATAATAACGAATGCTCCGGCCTCTTTGCCCAGACACAAAACTGGAACCATGGATAGCTCCGGCCGAAACTCCGATCACTCCATCAAAGGAAAGTCCCTGATCCAGAAAGACATCCAGAATACCGTCGGTATACATCCCACGCATTCCGCCGCCTTCTAATACCAGGCCGGTTTTTACGGTGTTTTCAGTATTGTCTGCACCATTGATGTTGTTTGTACCGTTGATGCTGCCTGTGTCATTGATGTTGCTCATAGATTCTCACTCCATTCTTTTGCCGCGGCCATGCGGGCCTCATACTGGCTGTAAAAGTCCCGGCTGGTGTCATAGGGAAGCAGATAAAACCGCTGCAAAATATACATGCTGACAGATTTTGCGAGATCAGGGGATAGCGTTTCGTTTGCGCCATCCGCGCTTGCTTTCACCGCAGTTTCTCCATCCAATTCTGCGCCGATACGAATCCGCAGCTGTTTCAGGAATGCATGCCAGTCCGCAATATAGGCATCATACCGCTCCATATCCGGCGTGTCCATCCACTTGCGGATCTTCACCTTGCTGCGATTTGGTTTTTCGCATTCATGAATCTGCAGAATGTAATGAAATCCGTCCTCTTCATAATACCGCCCCAAAGGAAACAGCCTGCAGATACCTGGACGATACGGATGAATACTGCATCGCCCTGCGTCATTCAAAAAGGTACACTGTTCCGAATCACCCGCCAGTTTCAGATTTGGCAGGATGATCCCGTCCACCACATTCAGTTCCAGATGCCCCGCTAAAAGCTGCTGCAGTGAAACACCTAAACCACCCGTCAGCCGCCAGACATCGTAGGGATCCAGCACAATCGTGTTTCCCATTCCTCGGCAACAGGACGAACAGCCCACACAGTCATTGCAGCCCAGCTTCGCCATATCATTCAACCCATATAATCTGCCGTCTGAAATCTCCTCCAGACTCACATTTCTAAGCACTCCAAGTTTCCTCCCGATTTTGATTTTCTGCTGCCAATGCTTTCCATCGACTCACTTCACAATATCCGATCTGCTGCGCCACAGTTTCACACAGCAGATCCCACTCCGCTATATTCTGTACCGCTAATTGTTCTCATCCAGTAATTCCCAATAACGCTCAATCAGAATACCTTTGTATTCATCCAAATGACTCTGATTTTCACGTACCAGCGTAGTCAGGACACGTACAGCTTCCCGCACCGCCGCCTCCAGACTCTCTCCGTTTAATAGTTTTCCAGTCATAACTGTAGAAAAAATATCTCCGCTTCCGGCAACCCGGACAGGGAGAAAGGTAAACGGCACACGGAAATACTGTCCGCTTTTGTGGTCATACCCGCAAACCAGATGTTCATCCGTTTCAGAATCCTGCGCGCTGGTAATGACCACCGATTTCCCGGATAACTTGTGCAGCCCGTCAACCAGTTCCCGCAGTTCTGACGCCGAGGCCCGTTCCCTGCCCGGGCAGATTCCAGTCAGAAAGCCAGCCTCGGTCATGTTCGGAACCATCACATCCGAGTAGCTGACCAGTTTTCTCATGGCCGCAACCCGCTCCATGCCAATTCCATTGTAAAGCTTTCCGCCATCCGCCATGATCGGATCTACCATGACAAGACGGCCATTGTTCACATTCTGTATCTTATCGATTCTCGGCTTCCTGCTTCGAATATAATCTCCGATCAGTTCCACCTGCTCCTCCGAAAGTACAAATCCAGTACAGATACAGTCCGGATCAAAGCCCAGCTCATCCCACACTTTTATGGTATCCCGCATGTAGTCCGTCATGTCCTGAATCCGAAACTTTCCGAAATCCAGCGTATTGGAAACCACCGCAGTGGGTACCTGATAAGGGAAATGTCCCATACGCGAAAACAGTGGCACCATGGCGGCCAGAGCTACCTTACCATAACCCGGAAGGTCGTTAAAAAGAACAATCCGTTTTCCCATTTAAATATTTTCCTCTCTGCGGATCTTTTCAAGAAGCCCGCTGCATCCAGCCATAACATCGGCAAACGTCGCATCAAAATCCCCCGTATACCAAGGATCTGCCACATCACGCCCACTGCCTGCAAATGTCAACAGTTTAAAAATCTTCTGTTCTTTATCCGCCCCGCCTGCAATCCTGGTCATGTTCCGGATATTTGCCGTATCCATACCGATGAGATAATCATAATACCGGTAATCCTCCGCCATCATCTGGCGCGCATGATGCGGGATCAGTGGAATATGCTCCCGACGCAGCTTATCCACGGTACCGTAATGCGGCGGATTACCGATTTCCTCACGGCTGGTGGCCGCGGAATTGATTTCAAAATGGGATGCCAGGCCAGCCTGAGTGACCAGGTAGGTGAACACACTCTCGGCCATTGTGGAACGGCAGATATTGCCGTGGCAGATAAATAATACTTTAATCATCTTTTTATATCTCCATTTAAGTCTTGTATTTCTTCTCAAACGCTTGATATTTCAGGGTTTT
>ERZ836829.490-NODE-490-length-46941-cov-8.145161_pt1 | contig 46941 bp, 45 predicted proteins | sample MGYA00519574_ERZ836829 | MGnify/ENA primary metagenome ERZ836829 (study PRJEB31850, sample SAMEA3708808) | human gut metagenome | biome: human gut; feature: human-associated habitat; material: faeces | place: China | collected 2014 ...
ACTTTAGCACGGCCATTTCCTTCTGTCAAGCATTCTTTTGAATCCTTTTGAAAAATGGACCCGGACTTACTATGCACTGGTGCATCAGTAGAAATTATTATAACAGCGTTCTATCTTTAAGTCAAATGTGTCTTCTTGCAGATTTAACCGATACTTTAAACACAGAGCTATTAGTTGCTGCTATATTTATTATTTATATTTAATGTGCTGATTACCAACTTTTTCATTTTTTTTGCGGCACTATATGCTTGTACCGCCCCTAAAATTGCGGAAACAACCGCGATCCCGCTTATACCGGTTTCATGCAAGTATTTAACATTGCTGCAATTAATGCCTCCAATAGCTACTACAGGAATAGAAACGGCCTTTACTATCTCCTGTAACATTTTTATCGTAACATTTTTCGTATTTTTTTTCGTGTTCGTAGAAAATACTGCCCCCACACCAATATAATCTGCTCCATCACGCTCCGCCTGCAACGCCTCTTCCACATTATGAGCGGATACACCCATAATTTTTTCTGCACCGATAAGCCGTCTCACAATGGAAGCAGGTATATCATTTTGCCCTACATGGATGCCCGGTGCGTCTATTGCAAGCATCAAATCCAATCTGTCATTAATAATGAGCGGTATACTGTATGTATCAGTTATCCTCCTCAGTGCAGCCGCGTCATGATAAAATTCTTTCATATTCCCATTTTTCTCACGCAACTGTACCATCGTGCATCCACCTTTGATTGCCAATTCGACTTTTTTATCTAATTTTCTTCTTTCTGTCGTACCGGTATCAGCCACTAAATATAACGAACAATCAAATTTCATGAATACGTGCCTCTGCTTCAAAAATTTCTTTTCTCATATTCCCAAGCATGTCAAATAATCCCATATGAAAATGCCCCAATCCACACTCCCCATATCTCTTCCATGACAATTCACCTGCAATCCCCACACAGGCTGCTGCACAAACAGCAGAATACACCGCCTTCGTATCTGCACCGAGAAATAAGCCTGTAAGCGCACTGCAAATACAACCCGTTCCTGTCAGTAAAGACATTTCTTTACAACCGTTTTCAATCATATACATCTTATCCCCGTCAGTAACTATATCTCTTTCTCCCGTAACAACAACAACTGCATGTGTCTTTTCCGCAAATTTTCGTACGGTGCAAATAGAATCAAACTTCGTCTCTGCGTCAATTCCCCTCATCCGATTGTACTTATCAAATAAACATTGTATTTCAGATGAATTTCCTCGAATTACGGATACTTCCACTTCATGCAGCAACTTTTTAGCAGCATTTCTACGGAAAGAACTTGCTCCACATCCTACTGGATCAAAAACAACAGGAATCCTTTTTTTATTAGCAGCCTTTCCTGCTAACAATAATGATTGGAGTCTTTCTTCTGATGGCACACCCAAATTCAAAACAAGACTATCTGCTGCACCGGTGATTTCTTCAACTTCTTCAATATAATCTGCCATTACGGTGCGCCCCCCCATAGCCAACACTGCATTGGCACAATCATTAGCAGTTACAAAATTAGTGATTTGATGTACAACGGGATTTCTATTCGTAATCAGTTCCAGATAAGCTCCGAATGAATTTATACCATCTTTCTCCATACTATATTTACTCCCTCACATAAACCCATTTCAATTATCTTAACTTCTACCATCATACACTAAAAAAGCTGTGACCAAAAATTTTTCAGTCACAACTTTTTGTATTTCGGTTATTTTACATTATTCTTGTTCACAAATTCCATTAATTCCGAATATCCTACATTACCATAACCAACGATACTATCCACCGGTTTTCCATCACGGAAGAAAAGCAATGTAGGAATTGTATCTACTTCGTACTTTTCGGCAACAGCCTGATCTTCATCAAAATTAAGTCCATAGATCGGCACATCAATTTCCTCGGAAATCTTTTCTAAAATCGGGCGAAGACGACGGCAATAACCGCACCATGGCGCACTAACCCCTATAATTACATTCCCGCCTGAAATAACTTCATTCACTTTTTCTACTCCTTTAATCGGCTGGATCATATCGAACACTCCTTTTCTATGAAAGATTAATTTGCTAAGATCATCATAGTCTATTAATCGAATTTTGTCAATATACTTTTTTTGATATATTGAGTCATAAAAAAACAGGCCATGTATATGACCTGATAACACTTCTGGTGGAGATGAGGGGAGTCGAACCCCTGTCCAAAAAGCCTGCCCCATAAACTTCTCCGAGTGCAGTTCTTGTTTTTTTTATTTAAGCAAAGTATCGTACAAAAACAAACTACCTTTGCCGATCTTGGAATTAGTTTCCCTAAAAAGTCCCAAGCCTCCTCTCTCGGTATCCTATTGGTTGATGTCAGCCTGAAGTCATAGGAAAACTTTAGGGGACATTAGCAGATTAAGCTGCTAAAGCAAAATCATGTTTTGCGTTTAAGTTTTTCCACCGTTTAACGGGGTAGATGGAATCCCGACTCGCTTTTTATGATACAGAATCTCCTGTCGAAACCGGTACATCCCCAGAATACTATTATTTTAAATCAAACTCGGAATACTTGTCAAAACATTACCCGGAAAAAATATCATTATACGAAATGCATCCTCCCATAGTTTCCGTATTTTTTATGGCATCAATCACTGCCAGCCGGATGGCATCTTCTGCCAGATAGCCTACCGTATCCACCGTCGTCTCATACTCTCCGGAAGCCATTGTAAAAATCGCATCTCCATCCATTGTCGTATGGACCGGCCGGATAGATCGGGCATATCCGTCATGTGCCATACCGGATACTATACTGCATTCCGCTTTACTCAGTGCTGCATTTGTAATAACGCAGGCGATCGTGGTATTTGCTCCGCTAAACTCCCGCGTAATACCGCTAAGCATCAATTCATGAGAAGATATGATCTTTTTTCTGCTCCGGGAAAAAACACCGGCGAATATTTTTTCTCCATCAAATACCTCTCCGCAGGCATTGACCACCACATAAGCACCAACGCGAAGACCACCGGGTAAAGAAATCTCATGGTAACCTGCTCCGCTTTTCATGGCATTTCCAAATCCAAGCAATTTACCCACCGTAGCACCTGTCCCGGCACCGTTACATCCTGATAAGAATTCTGAGGATGCAGATTTAGCCGCTTCATATCCCATCAATAAATCAGGATAAGCTTTTTCATCTCCAATCATCAGATCGAAAAGCACTGCACTGCATACAATCGGGACACATACATTCCCTATCGGGAATCCCACCCCCTGTTCCGCCAGGTATTTCACACATCCCGATGCGGCTTCCAAGCCGAACGCAGATCCCCCTGACAAAACAACGGCATGAATTTTTTGCACGGTTTTTCTTGGATCCAATAAATCCGTCTCTCTTGTCCCAGGTGCACAGCCGCGGACATCTACACCGGCCGTTGCACCGCCATCAGGTGCCAAAATAACGGTAACACCAGTCAACCCCTCTCTGTTCTCTGCTGTACCGATTTTAAATCCCGATATATTTATTTTTGATTTCCTCATTATAGCATGCTTTCTTTCCTTGCTAAATTAAGGCAGTTTATCATATCTTCCGGCACAGGCGCCTCAAAATGCATAACTTCTCCCGTAATAGGATGGCATAATTCCAACGTATGGGAATGCAGCGCCTGTCCCTTTATCGGAAAATGATCTTTCTTCCATCCATACAATGGATCATTGACTACCGCATGCCTGATATGTGCCATATGAACACGAATCTGATGCGTACGTCCTGTTTCCAGTTTGCACTCAATCCATGAGTAATGCGGTAGATATTCTATAACATGAAAATGCGTTACCGCAGGCCTGCCTGTTTCATGCAGCACATCCCATTTCATGCGATCTTTAGTACTTCTCCCCAAAGGCAGCCGAATTACTCCAGTATCGCCTTCCATCTGCCCGTGCACCAGTGCGATATAACAGCGCTGTGCTTTATGACTGGCAATTTCCTTTTGTAAAATACCATATGCCCGTTCCGATTTGGCCGCCACCATGACACCCGATGTATCTTTATCCAAACGGTGGACAATCCCTGGCCTTTCAGGATCCCCCACACTTCTCAGTTGTTCGCCGCAATGAAAAAGAAGAGCATTCACCAGCGTTCCTTCCGTATTTCCCGCTCCGGGATGAACTACCACACCTCTTCTCTTATTGATGACAATCATATCATTGTCTTCATATAAAATATCAAGAGGGATATTTTGCCCAATAAGTTCCTGTTTTTTCTTCTCCTCCCAGAAAAACGAGATACGGTCTCCTTCAGATACATGATAATTCGAATGAATCATCTTCTTCGGCAGTAAACTTACATTCCCCGCCTTAATCCACTTTTGTACCTCAGAACGAGTTAACCCGGTCCGCTCCTTTAAAAATTGATCCAGCCGTTTCCCTTCATCTGCAACAGACACCAAGTAAACATTCTGATTCATTCAATCATGTCTCCAAAAATAAAATGCAATACATGCCACACCTATACAAATCGCAATATCCGCCACGTTAAAAATAGGCCAGATACGAAAATCAAAAAAATCAACAACCCCGCCTATTCTGCACCGATCCAAGGCATTTCCCACCGCTCCGCCAAGTAATAACCCAATAGACAAAGGAAAATATACCGGCTTTTGAGGAATACGATTCCTAAGCCAAGCAAAAGCAAGTAACAGTATCATGACTATTCCCAAGAACAGCACATCCTGATGGGGAAATAAGCCAAATGCCGCCCCCGGATTAATGATATAAGTTAAGTGGACAACATTTTTTATGACAGGTATAGTTTCTCCCAGATCCATATTTATACACACGAAATACTTTGTGATTTGATCTGCGATAACAGTAAGAAAAGTAACCAAAATAGTGAACATAAAGCCTCCTGTTTTCATATTATAACAGACGCTTCCGCAAAAATAAAAACCGGCGTCTTTCCCCTCGCTTTATCGCAAAGAGGAAGATACCGATTTCCAAAAACATTTAAGTCACTTAATAATTTATAAATACCTGCACATCGCGACGGCCGAACTGGTAACATTCTTCGTAGCTTTCCATACAAAGGTCAATTTTATGCCCGACAATCGCTCCGCCCGTATCCGCAGCTATCGCTTCACCATACTGCGGAATATACAATTTAGACCCCAAAGGGATTACGTTTGGATCTACCGCTACAGTTCCATAACCTGCTTTAGTCCCGGTCGCCGTTATACCGTCTCCACCGCCATCATTAGGATGATAGGCGGTAGCGTTCATTGTAGTCACCCATCCCACGGCACCATCTCTTTTCCCGGTCCGCGCAATACCCTTGACCCCGGCCTCAAGTGTTTCTACTTTGAAAACGCTTTCATGAATCACCTTACCATCTGAAATAAATTCTTCAATTTCAAGACGCCGCCGTTCAGGTGTCCCCTCTTGAATAACCACCACTTCATCAGGCGCAAGAGAACTATCATACCACATGGTATATCCTGCGGGAACAGATTCTTCACGAACTACATTACGAGCCGTATACGGAACCATATGAATCTTCATATTTTCATGAACCTTCGATAAACCATCTTCCAGCGGCATCATTTTACGCCAATCATATCCAGCGTCATTGACCGCTCCCTGAACAGTCTGTTGTGTTGTATAAATTATTTTTTCCTTATCATTTTCAATAATAGTGACCGGCACCGAACGTTCCACATAAAGAACTGCCCCATCTTTTAGTTTTTCTGTACTGGTCCAATAAGTATCATGCATCCTTAGCGGCTGCGAAAGCGAATCAAGAACATCCTTAAAGGTATTCCCCCGGGTTTTTACAACAGTCCTCACTTCGCCGTCATATACAGTGATATTTTTAATTTCCGGCAAAGAAGCTGGATTTACGTTTGCAAGAACAAACTCAGTATGCATAATTGCTGCGGCAATAAGAAATAATACAGCAACCATGATTTTTACTTTTTCTTTAATAAATATCTTCATAATGTCTCTCCTACAGGCATTATTCTACCATAGGTGGACATTCTGTCAAATACGGTTTGGTTTACAATATATTTTTGCTAATTTTAATCATAATTTATCGGATAATATATAAATCAACCTATGCTTTACATAAACAAAATAAAATTATATATATCTTTTAAATCCACAAATAACTTAATGAAATTAAGTTACTCCCCTACGTCCATATTGTAAACATATTGTTTCTCCAGTGGACTTATCCATAAAGTTCTAAAATATATAAACACTAAATCTCACTTTTCAAAAGGAATGCCTCTTAGTACCTCTTTTATTTCTGACTTGATCAATTTACAAATTTTTTTAGTTCCATTATTTTTTATGGTCTCTTTTTGTCTCATTCTTCCTAGGTTTCAATTATCTGAAAAATTATAATTTTATTAAAAGTGGGTAATTTGTTTTAATAATAGGCAATTAAATGTGTCATTTCCCAAAAACGTCCGAAATAGATACCAAAAGTGGATAATATACTTTCCTTCGTTTACCCATTCACCAGCTTCCCTGTTTATAAAATAACTGCTATTGTTGAGTTTTTCCCCAGCAACAACCGTTTATACAATTATATCCAATCAGAAACTTTATCGGAACCCTTTAATCAGATCCATCTCCATGCCCAAGTACAGGTGTATATGGTTCCAGTTTTTGTGCCAATGTCATTTCATCTTCCGCATCACGTTTTTCTGCAATCTTCTGAAAATACTCCTGTGCACATAACTGATTCTCCGCGGAAATAGTCTTCAACCAAGTACCATCAGCCTGCATAATATGTGCTTTCTGGTTATCAGACAATTCAATATCCACCATCTGTTTTAAACGCCGCTTGATCTCCGGATCTTCAATAGGCACCATGAGCTCCACACGATCATTTAAATTTCTTGGCATCCAGTCAGCACTGCTTATATAAAGTTCCTCACGTCCCCCATTTCGGAACCAGAATATCCTGCTGTGTTCCAAAAAACGTCCCACTATACTGCGCACTGTAATATTATCACTTACTCCAGGAATCCCCGGAATCAGAACGCAGATGCCACGCACAATCAATTCAATTTTTACTCCCGCCTGCGATGCCTCATACAATTTTTCAATAATCCCCTTGTCTAAAAGAGAATTCATTTTCGCAATCATATGGGCATCTTCCCCATTTTTCGCAAAATGGATTTCCCTGTCAATGAGTTCTATGCAGCGTTGTCTCAAGTTAATTGGCGCTACAATAAAAGAATCCCAGATTGGCGGGTCAGAATATCCAGAAAGAAGATTAAAGAAAGCTGATGCATCAATTCCAAAACGGTCATTGCAGGTCAGTATCCCTAAATCTGTATAAAGCTTCGCTGTTGACGCATTATAATTTCCGGTCGCTACATGAACATAACGACGGATCCCATCTTTTTCACGACGGATGACAAGAGTACATTTGGAATGAGTTTTAAGTCCGACCAAACCATAGATGACATGGGCTCCCGCCTTTTCCAACCGCCTTGCCATAAGTATATTATTGGCTTCATCAAAGCGGGCCTTTACTTCCATCAAAACAGTGACCTGTTTCCCATTCTGAACAGCTTTTTCCAGCGCCTGGACAACAGGACTTGAAGAACTGACACGATAGAGTGTTTGCTTGATTGCCAACACATCTTTATCATTTGCTGACGAATACAAGAAATTAACTACTGATTCATCAAAAGACTCATAGGGAAGATGAATCAACAGATCTTTTTCCCGGATCATATCAAAAATATTTGTTTCCGGAGTACGCTTTAGCTCGAGCATGCTCCAGGGCGAATGCGGATGTGCCTCGGGATAGCGGAGATGATTATATCCCTTTATGCCGCAAAATCCAAAAAATACAGTCATATCCAAAGGCCCGTCAATTTGATACATATCTTCTTTTTCAAGATTCATTTCCTGTGTCATGAATCGCCGCATAAACCGGCTCGTTCCCACTTCGAACTCAAGGCGTACCGCTTGCCCACGCTGGCGTTTCTTTAATTGGCGCTCCACTTCCACCACAAGATCCTGGGCATCTTCCTCATCGATATAGAGGTCCGCATCCCTTGTAATCCGGAATGCACGGGCTTCAAGCAGATCATAGCCAACAAAAAATCGTGCTGCATAAAACATAAGCATATCTTCAAGAAAAACGAAACAATGCCTGCTGTTTGCTTCAGATACATCAGGCAGACGGATTATGCGCGGCAGCACAGATGGCACCGGAACAATGGCTGTTTTTACATCAATATCATTTTCTTCATCCATTTCTTCATCACGCTCATTTTTCTCCAAAAGCATGGCGATATTCAGACTTTTGGATGCAAGGAACGGAAAAGGGTGCGAAGAATCCACCGCCATCGGTGTCACTACAGGAAAAATTTCACGTTCAAAATAATTTCCCATCCATTGTTTCTGCCGCTCATCCGCATCCGCTGGCTTTATAAATACAAGCCCTTCTGTCTCCAATTCTTTTAAAATGCCTTTCAAATGCATATATTGCTGGGCGACCAACTTCTGACAGGCATCTGAAATATTTTCCAATTGTTCTGTTGGTGTCATATTCGCAATATCCCGTCTTTTCACACCATTTTCTTTCTGGTGTTTAAGTCCTGCCACACGGATCATAAAAAATTCATCTAAATTAGAACTGGTAATAGCCAGAAACTTTAACTTCTCCAGCAGAGGATTACTGGTATCTACAGCTTCCTGAAGCACACGTTTATTGAATTGCAGCCAGGATAATTCCCGGTTTAAGTAATACCGACTGTTTTTTACATCTGTTTCCATAATCATCTACGCTCCAATTTCACTTCAAGACCATACACATTTTCAAAGAACTCTTTATTTTTATCAAACATCCATGTTTCAAGAGCCGTATTTTCCCTGCTGTCGTATTCAATAATCAAAATATCACCTGTTGCACGAGCTGTTATGTCTTTCAATTTCTGCTTTCGAGAAATATCCATGGCACGAACCATACGAAATATGGAAATTAATTTTAAGGCCGTCATCTTCGCCGTATCTGACAAAATACGGAATGGTGTGTCATCATCACTTGGATTTCCCTTATGGTCATAGTACACGACACTTGCCACAATATCTTTTTCTTTATCTGATATGCCAAATATATCCGTACCTCTTATTAAATTCCAGGCATGCGCCTGCGAATCCAGAAGATTTACATATTTTCCAATTTGATAAAGAATAATCGCCATCCGCAGAAGAAATTCGTCCCGCTTCGTAAGCCCGCTTTTTTTCTTTAAACCGGCAATAATTACATGGCTGTACAGTTCAAGGGCCTTTGTATGGAGCGGTTCATAATAATAGGCCGCGGCAATAGATCGTGTCAACTCAATGTTTTGCGTCTGCATATATAAGATAAAAGGTTCTTTTACTTTCTCTGCTCCATAAAACATAGTCACCGCTTCGACAAAAGTTGTCCCAAACATCAAAATATGTTCTACGGGAACATTGTCCAATATTTCTTTATATATATGAATAGTAGGAAGAACTGTCATTGCCCATTGCTCACTGACATAGTACTTTTGTCTTGTACGTGATGCTGAAAGTGATCCTGCTTCCATATACAACTTTTTAAATGCATCTGCTTTAACTTCCGCCTTATTTTCCGCATCCATGCTAAGTCTCATCAAACTTGCAATAATTCGGGCTTCTCTTCCGGACAAAATAATACTGCTCGGATGATACCTTTTAATCGCCCCCCACAAAGGGCTCATAATTGCATGAATATATTCCGCCATCGCCTGCGGAAAATCAAGAGAATCCCTTTGATTCTGCTTAAATGTTTCCAACAGACGAAGCGTGCCGATATGCACATTATGCTGATACCGCAAAGAACCATTTTCCCAGGCTGTCAACCCTACGCAGCCTGACGTAATATCCACAAAAAGCAAATTATCTCCATAATCATATCTCTTGCCGTTTCTGCTTTTTTGTATGAGATACTGAAGAAGATAATGCTTGTAATAAATCTCCTGCGGCATATCCACTACATCCACATAAAATCCCGTATTCACATGAATCAAATCCAGCACGGGCTTGCGATTTTCCGCTTCTCTGAGGATTGCTGTAGCATATACTTTGTAATCAGTTACACAATAGTCCCGCAGCAGCTGTTTCAGCCCGTTCAGCATATCACAAAGTCGTCGTATAGAAGTAAAAGACAATTTCTTATTAATAAATACTTCTTCCCCAAAAGTTGTTTCTTTCCTTACCTCTTCAATCACTCTGATGGTATCCGCATCCTTATACTCTACAATACGCATAGAAAGGCTGGAAGATCCGATATGAATGATTCCATAAACAAATGAATTCTCTTCTGCCATTTAACTCCCCTCGCTTCCGCGGATAAATTATACATGAAATGCATCTTTTCATAGTTATTATACTAAAAAACACCGTATCCTGCGTATATATTAAAGAAAAAGACACCATGTTTTCCTACACGAATTTTAATTACCACAGCTTTTTATGTGTTGTAAAATAGTAATAACCGTACGGCAAGAAAGGGGTAAATTATGAACCGCATCGCTATCATTGATCTTGGCTCCAATTCCATCCGCTTCATCATCATCTCTGTCAGCGCCAAAGGAATTTATCAACTCATATATCAGGAAAAACGTTCTATCCGCCTGGCGGAAGGAATGAGCGATGATTCTCCGTTTCTTACGGATGCTGCACAGAACCGTGCAATTGACTGTCTCAAGGTATATTCACATCTTGCCAAAGTTCACCAGGTGACAAAGACACTTGCAGTTGCCACGGCTGCCGTACGAACAGCCCGCAACGGTTCTTCTTTCCTGAAGCGGGTTCATTCCGCTGCTAATATTCCCATGACGATTATCAGCGGGAAGCAGGAAGCTGCACTCGGTTTTTCCGGAGTGATACATACGATTGACACATCGGAATTTCTTCTTTTTGATTTAGGCGGCGCCAGTATAGAAATATCATTGGTAAAAAACAAAAAGCAGCTGCATTCTGTCAGTATTCCCATAGGTGCTGTCAGTTTGACGGAAAAATTTAAATCTTCCGGTCTCCTTTCCGCAGCGGAAATAAAACATATCCGCTCCTACATAAAAAGTGAACTTCAATCTATTCCCTGGCTTCCCAAGTCTTCTATTCCCGTCATCGGTATAGGCGGCACAATCCGAAACCTGGCGAAAATACACCAGAGATACTCCGGTTATCCTCTTTCAAAACTCCATAATTACAAAGTATCCTCACAAGGATTACTTTCCGTGATACATATGATTTTAAAATCTCCACCGGAAGAACGAAGAAAAATACCGGGACTTTCTGCTGAGCGTGGAGATATTATAAATGCAGGTGCTCTTATTGTCAGAGAAATCCTTACTTTGACAAAAGCCGAATCTCTCACCATTTCCGGCTGCGGTCTCCGTGAGGGGCTTTTCTATCATTGGTATGATCCCATTTACGACAAAAACAAAGAGCTTCAGCATAATATGCTCCTGTCTTCCGTACGAAACTATTATTCCACACTTCCGCTAAAAGATCATGACCATACCCGTTATGTGACTGCTCTCGCCTTATCCATGTTCGATCAGTGGCGGAAAATATATCAAATGCCTGATCGAATGCGTACTTTATTGCACATGGCCGGATTGCTTCACGATGCGGGACAAGTCATTAATTATTACAGCCATGCACGCCACAGCGCTTATATGACAGCCAATGCACATATATTCGGGTGGTCTCACAAAGAACAGGTTCTATGTGCTTTGATTACAGCTTTTCACCATGGCTTTTCGGGAAAAATACTGAAATCCATAAAAGAAACACAAATACTCACAGAGAAAGAAATTGACCGGGTAAAAATTCTTTCTGCTTTTCTTGCTTTAGCGGAGAGTTTGGATGAAAACCACGAGCAATGCATTTCTCAAGTCATCTGCACTTCTACGCCAAGTTCTCTGAATATTCATATTTACTTGAACAGAGATAATTTCATCGTCCCTGCCCATGCAACAAAAAAAATTATTTCCGCTTACGAAAAGCTATGCCATTATCCGCTTACAATCCAGTGGTTTCCCTCCAGCAGGCAAAAAGATTTAATAAAAGAAATGGCACGGTCCCTATAATTAAAAAGGAGAATCATCATTAAAGTAAATGAGATTCTCCTTTTTACATGCCGATAGTCAGCGGTTATCTATTTTTTCGGGTTCCAAATCATGACGCAGAAGTCTGAATCTTGCAAAATCACGCCACTCAGTATTCGGAATTCCATAATTGCAGTAAGGGTCGATCGACAGTCCGCCTCGAGGAAGAAACTTTCCCCATACCTCAATAAAACGCGGGTGCAGCAATTTAATCAAGTCGGTCATGATAATATTGACACAATCCTCGTGAAAGTCCCCATGATTTCTGAAGCCGAACAGATATAACTTAAGTGATTTACTTTCCACAATATACTTATCAGGAATGTATGAAATATAAATTGTTGCAAAATCCGGCTGCCCTGTCTTCGGACAAAGGCTCGTAAATTCAGGGCAATTAAACTTCACGAAATAATCTCTGTCATCATGTTTATTAGGGATCTTTTCCAATACATCAGGATTATAATCAAAAACATATTTTGTATACTGATTTCCCAAAGCTTTTAATTCATCAACACTTTCTCTTATATTTCCCATGATATTTCTCCTTCCAATATAAGTCTATGAACATCAAATACCACAAAAGGAATCTGCCGCTATTGATCATGCACCATATAAAACACGGGCATAAATCACCGCAACTGTAAACAATATAATCAATAGCATGAATATATAATCTATCCCTTTAGGAGAAACGCTTTCCATAAAAGTTCGGGTAGAACCGCCAAACCCGCGAAGCTCCAAAGAAAGCGCCATCGTTTCGCTGCGTCCGAGAGAACGAAGCATTAACGGCCGTACCACCGACATATAACGTTTTACCTGTTTAATGAAATTGCCTTCAATTGCCAGTCCCCTGCATGACTGCGCCTCAGCAACAGCTTTATTCTCTTCCATAAAATCCGGTACGAAACGAAGCCCTGCGGTAAACATAAAAGCGTATTCATAGGGCACTTTCAATTGTTGTACCATCGCCGCCGTCAGATCCTGCAATCTGACAGTAGCAAGCAGATAAATAAATATGATAGTCATGCCAAGCATACGGAGCGCCGCTACTGCACATTCCTTCTCCGTTCCACCTCCGATATATTCAATCAGTCCCAAAAAGAACGCAAAAACGCAAAGCATCATTAAAGCTTTTACATTCTTAAATAACTCATTGGAAACCAAAAGAATGATCAGTTCCAACACACACAGAAGCGCAAGGCTGAAAGGCTCTCTGAAAATAATGGCCCACACGGCTGTTCCCAGTGTCAGCAATATTTTTGTCAACGGAACCAGATTTCTCATCGTACTCTCTCCTTTCTGATTTCTAGGAACTTAGCGCAGAATGTATCCATATCTTTGCAATACGGCGCCCCCGGAAGACATCGCCCCAATAATACGGCGGGAGGATATGTCAATCCCCAAATTCCGGGACGGCTTCCCTCCGAAAACAAGTCTGACGGCACCCCGTCAAATACTATCTCTTTATTGGCTACGACAATAACCCGGGTACAGTTTTTTGCAACCACATCCATGTCATGGGTAACCAAAAGAATGGTAATTCCTTTTGCTTTTAACTGATCCATAAGGCTCATTAATTTTTTCTTTTCCCGTCCATCCTGCCCGCTTGTCGGTTCATCAAGCACTAAATATTCCGTATTCATCGCAAGGCCGGATGCGATAGCCACTCTTTGCTGATCCCCGCGGGAAAGCGTTCTCGGATATGCATCAGCTAACTCCGAAATATCAGTATCCGCCATAGCCCGGTCAACCAGTTCATCTAATTCACTGCCACGCTTCCCCTGCTGATAAGGGCCGAAACCAATTTCTTCCCGAACAGTAGGCATGAACATTTGCCGCTCCGGCTGTTGAAATACATAACCGATAAAACGGCTTCTTTTGGCTGCACCTTCATCAGTTACGTTTTTACCGTTATAAATAATTCGACCCTCCGTAGGTCTTTCCAATCCGGTAAGGAGTCTCGTTACCGTTGTCTTTCCGCTGCCGTTTCGACCTGTAACAGCAATAAATTCACCTTTCCCAAAAGATACGGAAACATCAGACAAAATGACTGGCGTTTCTTTACTATAGCGGAAAGTCACATGTTCCATTTCAAGCATTACGCACTCCTCCGGATTCCATCGAATTCAATACGGAATATTCCGCATCTTCTATATTTAAGAATGATCTTTCAAATTTTATACCGGCCTGTTCCAGCCTGAGCTGTGCCAAGTATATATCAGGAATCGCTTCTTCATAAATATGATTCCGTTTCATATCACGCATGACCTGCTCGGGACTTCCATCGCTGATAACATGTCCTTTATCCATAAGAATGAATCTTTTGGCGTAAGGCAGCGTCGCTTCCAGATGATGTTCTGCGACAACAACGGTAAGTTTTTCTTTCTGATTCAATTCTCCGACCATTTCATAAAATTCATGAATACCTTCCGGATCCAGCGCGCTGGTCGGTTCATCAAACACAAGAACTTTCGGCTCTTCCGCTAAAACGGCTGCTACGACGAGACGCTGTCTCTGTCCGCCGGAAAGGGTAGAAACCTTTCTTTCCTCCAGTCCGTCAAGATGTACTTTCCTGAGCGCCTCTGCCGACCGTCGTCGTATTTCTTCCGGTGAAAAGCCATGGTTTTCCAAAGTGAAGGCCATCTCTTCCCCTACAGTCATCGTTACAATTTGGGCAGAATAATCTGAAAGTATCACGCCGATGCTGGAAGCAAGATCTGCAATCCCGGTTTGCGTGACCGCCTTGCCGCCGGTAAAAACCATTCCTTTCATTGTCCCGCCATAATAATGGGGAATTGCTCCCGCCATAGACATGAGAAGCGTCGTTTTTCCTGCGCCGTTAGGCCCTGTGATGACAACAAAAGACCCCTGTTTTATATTAATACTCACATTTTTCAAGGCCGGTGCATTTGAAAATAAATAGGAATAAGAAAGATGCTCTACACTGATCACCCCATTCCCCTTTTGCTGCAAATTCAAATGACTGTGATTACTGTCCTCCACATCGGATTCTGTCATATACTGCATGGATTTAAATAATTTGAGGGCAGGAAAATATAGAAAAGGTGTAATAATCGCATTTCCTACTCCAACAAGAGCCACCATGGGAAGAATACCATACAGATATACGCTGATCGGTATCCCCACCACTACGGTTAAAATGGAAACGAAAATGAACCCGCTGACTAAAGTCGTAATAAATCCTGCAATAGCAGGCCTTAAAGAAAATCTGCCGATTTTAAATGGCGGAACGGAATGGGCAAAAAAGCCTGCCACATAAGCACCTGCAAACTCACTGGCAAAATCACCATACGGAAACGCGGACTTCGAAGTAAATACTTCCATAAGCGCTGCCACCATACAGATCCCCAGGCATTGCCGATAAGATGGCTTTGTCAGCAATATCGCCACTACATAAGTCGCAATCATCCAGTTCGGAGTAAAGCCGGCAACCGATGGAGAAACCAAGTGGAGCAGCATACCGATTGCCAACATCAGTGTGGAAATCGTCAGCCAGCGAAACCGACCGCCCCTCGCTTTTGTATAGATTAAACTTGATACATCTTTTACTGCTTCCATGCATCTTCCCCCTTAGAAAATCTTTTCCTGATCTTCCACAAATAAAAAATCCTTTCATTCCCCCTGCATTATGCAAAGGGACGAAAGGAAATATTTCCGCGGTACCACCCTCATTGACTAAAGTCCGGCTCTCATGGTCATTATAAACCACTATCTCTATAACGGAAGCCTTCCGGCAGTTCCTACCCCATATGGCTCGGACTGCATCTTGTGGGCCCATTCATAATACCGGCTGTATCGGACTCCCACCTGCGCCGACTCTCTTGAACAGCTCATTGTTATTACTCTTCCCAGTCATTGATATTAAGAGAAGTATATCACTCCATTTTTTAAGTGTCAATAAAATTTATCGTCAAACATTTAATAAAAACCGCAAAAAAAACATCAAACTTCTCATCAGACAGCTTTACACGGCAATCAATCTTTGGCATGGTGAACAACCACCTGGGGAAATGGAATTTCTATGCCCGCCTCATCAAATGCATTCTTGACCTTGATATATAAATGGTTCTGCGCTTCATAGTACTTTGAGCGATCCACCTGCGCCCGCACATAAATCCGGATACTTGATTCACCCATACTACTTATATAAATAGGCAGCGCCGCCCCATTCAATACATACGAATCAGTACTGAATAATTTCTGCAAAAGTTCTACGCATTTCACCAGATCAGTATTATAAGCCACCTCAAAAGTAAATTCTATATTCCGTGTTTCAAAAGATGAATAATTTTTAATAACACTGTTTGTAAGCCTTGAATTTGGTATGACGATCATTTGATTTCCCAGCGTGGATATTTCCGTGTACATAACGCGTATATCTACAACAGATCCTTCACTATCCTCCACTTTAATATAATCCCCTACACGAAACGGTCGGAAAATAAGGATAAAAATCCCTGATGCCACATTCCCGATATTATCCTTAAGCCCCAATCCGATAGCAAGACCAATCCCGCCAAAAGCAGCCGCCAACGTTGCCGGAGCCACCCCTGCTGCTGACAGCGCCATAATAATAACTCCGGCAAGACATAAGAAAAATATAATTTCCGAAATAAAGCTGATTGCAGATGGCTCTACATTACTCCGTGCAAGCAGTCGGCGGACAACCCCACGCAGCCAGCAGCATATCATGTACCCGATGCTGAAGATAATAATCGCCTGAAAAATATCTACGCCTTTTGTTACTGCAAAATTTTTGACACCACTGATTAAGCCGGCTGTCATATCCAATTCATTATTTACTACTTTCTCCACAACATTTTCACTCACCTGGCAGCCTACCTCCTTGCTGTATGAAATTTCACTTTATTCCCGCCGCATGTTCTCCGGCTTTCACAATCGACTCAATAATCATTGTTGTCGTCACAGAGCCTACGCCGCCGGGAACAGGTGTCACAGCACCGGCCACCGGAAACACATTTTCATAATCCACATCTCCGACAGTCTTGCCATGGATCCGATTAATTCCTACATCAAGAACTATGGCTCCTGGCTTAACCATATCTGCAGTGACATAACCCGCTTTCCCTACAGCCGTAACAAGTATATCGGCCTGCTGTGTTATCTCGGACAGGTTCTTTGTCCGTGAATGGCAAATTGTCACAGTAGCATTTTTTTGCATAAGCATCATGGCAACCGGCTTTCCAATCACATTGCTTCTGCCAATAATAACAGCATGTTTCCCTTCGACTGAAATCCCATAATGTTTTAATATCGCCATCACCGCACGGGGCGTACCGCCAAATAATCCATCTTTTCCTGAAAATAATCTGCCCGCATTCACCGTCGTTAATCCATCCATATCTTTATCGGGATGAATCATATCTATCATTTTCTCTTCATGAATATGACCGGGCAACGGCATCATCATGAGAATCCCAGTAATAGATGGATTTCCATTCAATGCCTGTATCAAAGCACCTAATTCATCTTCTTTTACATTCTCAGGCTTTTCATACAGCTCCGTCCCAATCCCATAAGACAAAGCCGCCTTCTTCATAAACTCTGCATACATATGGGAAGGCTTGCTGCTCCCCGCCAGAATAACCGCAAGTTTGAGAGTACAGCCTCTCTCCTTCAGAACGTCAATCCGTTCCCGTATATCTTTCTCCAACGCCGCTGCCGTAACTTTCCCGTCAAGTATCATATCTGCCTCTTAAAACAGTCCCGTAATATGACCATCATCATCCACATCAATCCGTTCTGCTGCCGGGTATTTCGGCAATCCGGGCATTGTCATAATCTTTCCGGTCAAAATGACCACAAATCCTGCTCCTGCCGCGACACGGCAGTCACGCACATGAAGAGTGAACCCTTCCGGCGCTCCCAGTTTAGACGGATCATCTGAGAAAGATACCGGGGTTTTCGCGATACATACCGGCATCCGCCCATACCCCATTTCCTCAATGTGTTTCAATTCTTTCTCCACATTGGAATCATATTGTACATCAGCAGCCCCATAAATTTCTTTCGCAATGGTTTCGATCTTCTGCTTTAAAGTTAAATCAAGATTATATAAAGGCTTATAGTCAGAACCGCGTTCCACCGCAGTCAGAACCTTCCTCCCCAATTCAAGCGCTCCTTTTCCGCCGCAGGCAAATACATCAGAATCGGCGACTTGGACGCCTGCATCTTCACAAGCCTCATAGATCACTTTTTTCTCCTCTTCCGTATCCGAAGGGAATAAATTCAGCGCTACCACAAGAGGGACTCCATATTTCTTTACATTAGAAATATGACGCAGTAAATTCGGCAGTCCTCTCCTGACTGCGTCCGGATCCGATTCTGTCAATTCATTTTTTGCTTTTCTGCCATTCATTTTCAATGCACGAACAGTCGCTACAAGAACAACCGCTGCCGGATGGAGCCCGGCAAACCGGCACTTGATATCAAGAAATTTTTCGGCGCCGAGGTCTGCGCCGAATCCGGCTTCTGTCACTACATACTCCGCTAAATGCAGTGCGGTCTTCGTCGCAATCACGGAGTTACAGCCATGGGCAATATTGGCAAAAGGTCCGCCGTGAATGAATGCAGGCACATGCTCCAATGTCTGCACCAGATTTGGCTTCAACGCATCTTTCATGAGTGCCGCCATCGCACCCTCCGCATGGATATCCCCTGCACGAACCGGCTGATTATCATAAGTGTAGCCGATAATAATGCGGGCAAAGCGCTCTTTCATATCTTTTACGGAAGACGCAAGACAAAGAATAGCCATGATTTCGGATGCAACAGTAATATCAAAGCTGCCTTCCCTGGGAATGCCATCCGCATGTCCCCCCAAGCCGATAACGATATGTCTGAGCGCACGGTCATTCATATCCATAACACGGTTCCAGACCACACGGCGCGGATCAATTTGAAGCTCATTCCCCTGCTGGATATGATTATCCGTCATGGCTGCAAGAAGATTGTGAGCCGCCGTAATGGCGTGAAGATCTCCCGTAAAATGAAGATTAATATCTTCCATAGGTACTACCTGGGAATATCCGCCTCCCGCCGCACCGCCTTTAATGCCCATACAAGGCCCGAGGGACGGTTCCCGCAGACAAATCATGACTTTTTTATCAAGCTGTGCCAACGCTTGTCCCAGACCTACGGTTGTCGTTGTTTTTCCTTCTCCCGCCGGTGTGGGGGAAATAGCCGTCACCAGAATTAATCTGCCTTCCTGCCTGTCTTCCACAGCTTTTGTAAATTTTAAGGAAATCTTTGCTTTGTACTGTCCATAATTTTCCACATCTTCTGACGGAATGCCAATCTTTTCCGCAATCTCACGAATTGGTTTCAATTCAGCCCTTTGTGCTATTTCGATATCACTTAACATTTTCCTCCCCCTTTATTCTTACCGAACATTTTTCTTAATTATAGCATAGACCTATGTATCACAGACTTAATATTCCAGACTCACCGTAAATAAAAATAGCCTCTTCCATTAACGAGAAAAGACTATTTCCTATACTATGAATCAGAAAAATGAACTCTTATATTATCGCCGCGCTGTACTGTTTCTCCGGCACCAGGCGACTGTGAATCTGCACTTCCATTTCCGTCAGGCTGGAACCCCAACCCCGCTTTGTACAGCCATTCACCAACTTCACGAATAGACCATCCGTAAAAGTTCGGAAGAAGAAAGGCTTTTTGATCCTTGCCCGGCAATGCAGGCAGATTGTCATTATTGTATCCCCCTGCGCCCGCAGAACTTATCCTTTTTTCTTCCATAGCGGGTATTCCCATATACCGCATAATCTGTCCCATGGTCTCTTTGAATACCGGCGCCGCCACCTGTCCGCCATAATACACGCCCCGCGGGTTATCTAAAACGACAAGGCATATAGCTCTCGGATCTTCCGTCGGACCGAACCCGCAGAAAGACGCAATATATTCATTTTCCAGATATCCACCTTTGACGGGATCTATTTTCTGCGCGGTTCCTGTTTTCCCCCCCATGTGGTATCCGGGAACACGTGCATTGATACCGCCGCCTTCAGACACTTCTTTTTCCATCATATCCTTGACTTCATCAGCCACTTTTTTAGACACCGGGTTTCCTACATATTCAGTTTCATACACTTTATTAACAGAGCCGTCAGGATTATTAACGGTTCTTAAAATATGAGGTTTTACCATTTGCCCCCCATTGGCAAGAGCACTGTATGCCTGCAGCATCTGCAGCGGAGTCACCGCTATACTCTGTCCGATAGACATGGTCGCCACATCAATATCCCGCATGTCATCCGGATTAAACAAAATGCCCGCTCCTTCTCCGGGAAGTTCTATCCCTGTCGGTTTTCCGAAACCAAATTTCAAAGCATATTCCGTCAAGGTTTTCCCACCTGTCAAAAGACCGATATGGGCAAACCCTGTATTGATTGAATATTTAATAATATCCACCAATTTTACATCACCATATGCCCCATCATCCCAATTTCGGATTGCATGTCCCGATGCCCAAATTTTACCGGGATCATGCCAGACTGTCTCCGTGGAGTATGTTCCTGCATCAAGTGCGGCTGCAGCAATAATCGGTTTAAAGGTCGAACCCGGTTCATAAATATCAGTAATTGCTTTATTTTTGAAATCCTTTTCTACTGCCTTTTCAAAATGATTTGGATCATAGGTCGGACGATTTCCCAACGCCAGAATCTCTCCTGTTTTAGGATCCATTACGATAATAATCCCGCCCTGAGCTTTCGTCTTCGTCATAGCCCGATCCAAAGCACGTTCTGCATAAAACTGTATTGTCTGATCGATTGTCAGATAAACAGAGTTTTCCCCTTTGGATTTATAAGGCGTTAACGCGGATTCCATAATAGGATTTCCTTTGGCATCAATGCGCATCCTGACTGAATTTGCTTCTTTACTGCGTTTAAGGATGTCTCCCAGATACAGTTCCAATCCGTCTAAAGCCTTATCGTCGACTCCGACAAAACCAATTACATTGGCCAATAATCGGCCATTGGGATAGTATCTTTTACTTTCTTCCCTAAATCCTAAAAACCTTTCCCAGTCTTTTGATTTTAAGAGTTCCTCTACCTTAAGAGCCTCTTCCGGTTCCATTAACCGTTTAATCCAAACAAATCGTCCCTCTTGTGAAAATTTTTTTAAAAGTTCTTCCTTCGATATATTCAAAATTGGAGAAAGTATTTCTGCCATTTCAATCTTATTTATATTTTTTTGTTTATTCAGCGTGGCAGGATCACAATATAAGGATTTAACCATTACAGAAATTGCCAGCTGATTGCCGTTACGGTCATAAATCGTACCGCGGGGAGAATATAGCTCTTCATTTTTTTCCACTTCATTCTTCGCTAAAGCTACGTATCGCGCATGATCAAAAATTTGTACATATGCAAGACGTCCTATTAAGATGACCATAACGGTAAGAAAAAATCCCAGCAGCCATTTGGCACGATTATTCCTTATTCTCCTTGGACTATTCATCTTCATTATGACGTCTCCTATACCTTACCGCAGCATTGAGCAGGGCTTCTTCCTCATTCTTTAGCGTCCCATTCTGGACGCGAAAAAGTAAATTGGCCATCCCATCAGCTACCGCCGGCCGCAAAGCATCAATCACCCGCCTGTCGTACCGAAGGTCTTTTGTAGACACAGGCATCATCTGACATAACTCCTCCATATACTTTCCAAAAGAAGAATGTCCTTCCGTAGCGTTCTCATCTTTCCCACAGCCAATGATATCCGCATTGCATAATGCCGTCAATTCACCAATCCCCTCTTTCATATCGGCAGATGAGCTAAATTGTTTGCCTCTTGCAAGCTGTCTTAACCACTTTTCCACATTCGCTTCAGGTACATTGGCAAAATAATGATAACGCATATGGTTTTCTACCAGCCAGACAACGCGTTTGGCAAAAGCAGCCGGGAATCTCCAACGACGGAAAATCTCCGCTGCCATTTCCGCCCCTTTCAAATCATGTCCATAGTCTGTATATTTTCCATCTTTTATTCTGCGTACACCAGGCATCCCCTTTCCCACATCATGCAGAAGAGCGGCCCAGCGGAGAAGCAACGTAGGCGGCGCCGCATTTACAACAGCTAAAGTATGATACCAGCCATCAAATTTATGAAAATTTTTTTGCTGAGGTAAATCCACCAGGTGTGATAACTCCGGCAAAATCTTAACAGCTTCCGTCCGGCCGTTTTCACGGATACGGCAGCTGCATTCATTCAAGCCGGTACGAACCAATAAATCCAATCCTCGTGCTGCAAAAGGAGAGACAAGAAGCTTTTCCACTTCCTCTCTCACCCTTTCCAGCGATAACCCCGAAACTCTGTCAAAAGCGGATGCCATTCCGCGGACTAAACTCTTATCCGCCATGAAATCTAACTGCCCGATGAAACGGCATGCCCGAAAAAGGCGAAGCGCATCTTCACGAAATCGTTCTTCCGCCTTTCCCACAGTTCTCAATTTTTTATTTCTCAAATCCTTTATTCCATCAAAATAGTCATAAACTACACCATCCCTGCCAATAGCCAAGGCATTCACTGTAAAATCTCGGCGGGACAAATCCTCCTTAAGAGTAGATGAAAACGTTATATTTTCGGGCCGGTGGCTGTCCTGTCCGTAAAACTCATTTCTAAACGTAGTGACTTCATACGCGATATGGTTAATAACGACAATAACCGTACCGAACCGCCTTCCGGCACCGTCAACGGTTTTCCATCCATTCCTACCCATAACGGAAATAATTTCTTCCGGTTTTGCAGAAGTAATAATATCCCAATCATGAGGTGCTTTAGCCAAGAGCAAATCTCTCACACATCCGCCGACCGCATATGCTTCATATCCGCTATTTTCAAGCGCACCAATAATAGCAGATGCATTCCTGTCCATTTTCCCGCGATCTGCATCTACAGCATCGTATTCAAATTCTTTTTTTAGAAGCTGCTCTTTTATATCATCCATAAAATTCATGTACGCCGACTTTCTCTAATTTTCTTAATCATATACGATTTTTTTTTGCAGTGCAATAAACAGACAATCACCAGCAAGATAAAACCGCCTGCCCGCAAAGACAGACGGTCTTATCCCCATCCCCATTTACAAATCAGTCTTTATACTGTTCCGGCAATTTGGTTACTCTTGCTACACCAGACTCAATAGCCGCTTTTGCGGATGCCTTTGCTACCGCATGAGGCACACGCGGATCAAATACATCAACCACTACATATTCAGGTTTAAGTTCTTCATCGGAAACCAGGTCTGCCAGTGCATGAGCCGCTGCCAGTTTCATCGGTTCATTAATCTGTCGGGCACGGACATCAAGGGCACCGCGGAAAAGCCCCGGGAATACAGAAGAATTATTTACCTGGTTCGGCATATCGCTTCTGCCTGTACCAAATACATAAACGCCCAATTCCTGTGCATCAGACAACATCATTTCCGGAATCGGATTTGCCATGGCAAAGACAACATTCTTTTCCGCCATCGTCTTGATTGCTTCTTTATGCATTTCTTTGAATGCTGCCGGTGCGGAAGTAGCCAAAAGGATATCCGCACCTTTTACTGCGTCCGCAAAAGTTCCTTGGCGATTTTCCGGATTAACCTGTTTCGCCAATTCCTTTTGTACACGGTTCAATCTTCCGTCATCATAGAGAATCCCCTTGCTGTTCAAGACCGTCATATTTTCCGGTTTGACGCCATCTTCCAGGAGCAGTCTTGCAATAGCCGTGCCTGCCGCGCCTGCGCCAAACATAACCACCTTGGCTTCACCGATGCCTTTTTTAATCAGACGAAGCGCGCCGAGAACAGCAGCCAAAGCCGCAATGGCGGTTCCATGCTGATCATCATGGAACACAGGGATATTCATGGTTGCTTTCAGTTCATCTTCAATATCGTAGCATTTGGGGGAAGAGAAATCTTCCAAATTGATGCCGGCAAAAGATTTCTCCAAAATTCGAATAGTGCGAACTATTTCATCCTTGTCTTTTGTATTGAGCACAATCGGAATGGCATCAATATTGCCAAAACGTTTGTAAAGGGCGCTTTTGCCTTCCATGACAGGCATAGCCGCAGCTGGTCCAATATCGCCTAATCCCAATACACGGGTACCATCAGAAATAACGGCGACAACATTTCCCCGCCAAGTCAATTCCAAAGATTTATCTTCTTCTTCCTTAATGGCCAGGCATGGAGCTGCAACCCCAGGTGTATAAACAACTGCCAAGTCATGGCTGTTTTCCATTTTTGCATTTAATCCCGTTTTAATCATCTGATGTTTTTCATTTCTTAATTGCATCGCTTCATCTCTGATATCCATTATTTTCCTCCTTCAAACCAGATATCTGTTTTTTCAACCCACAAACATTTATATACTAAATACGCCCGGCTGGTAACTCTTTTTACTTTATCAGTTTTGCAGCCTTATGTATTTAATAACACAATTATATCACAGGCAGCTTTCTGCATATTATATGCCCGCCTCTTTTAATTTTTTCAGCATTGCGTCAACAGCTTTTCCGCGGTGGCTTATTTTATTCTTTTCCTCCATGGATAACTCCGCCATTGTCTTTCCAAATTCCGGCAAATAAAACAACGGATCATATCCAAATCCGCCTGTTCCTTTATAAAAATCGCGAATAATTCCGTTACATCTTCCTTCCGCGGTAATCTCCCTTCCATCAGGCCACACGACAGCAATCACGCACATATAGTGTCCCCGGCGTGCTTCTCCGCGATAAGGACGCAAAACTTCCACCAGTTTTTGATTATTCGCTTCGTCATTCCCATGAACGCCTGCATACCTGGCCGAGTATACACCCGGTTCATTTCCTAATACATCCGCTATAATTCCGGAATCATCTGAAAGCACCGGCAAATTAACAGCTTCAGCATAGTAACGGGCTTTTTGCAGCGCATTCTCCCTAAAGGTGGTTCCTGTTTCTTCCGGTTCCGGTATATCCGCTATATCCGCGATAGGAATCACTTCCCATCCAATCTCAGAAAAGCGCTTTTGAAATTCCCTTATCTTCCCCTGATTACGGGTGGCCAAAACAACTTTCATATATCCTCCTGAATCAGCAAAATAATTAAGATTTCCCCATCATAAGCTGTACCGCTCTCTTCTTAGATTCCCGCCAGTTTGCCGCCGCTGCAGACAACTCCTTCACAGATGTCCGGCAAAGTTCCGTTACTGTAGAAATGCCTTCTTCCGGAGCATCAGGAAATGGAATCCGCATTAATCGGGAACTTTTCAGCCCTAACGCATCTCCCGCATGAATTGTCTCAAGGAATAACGTTCCCACAGGCCCGTCAAGATACATTTTCATATATTCCCCTGTATACTTTCCTTTTGACCGGATCACCGTAATTGCCGCATCCGCTACCATGGTTCCCTGTTTGTTATAAACGACAGCGGTATATACCCTGTTCCGGCTGGCGGCCAGCAGTAAATCTCCGGATCTTACCTTTGTCCCGATAATTGGTTTGGAAATACTCATCTCTTCTATTAAATCTGCGCAAAGACCTGTATCTTCCAATATGGCGGCTTTAGAAACCTTTAAAATCCGCCCGGAAAAAATCTTTTCCTTTTCTACAAGGAAGAACTCTTTTTCGATCGGCGTTCCCATGTCCACAACGTGAGCACTTAAAATAACTTGAAGCGCCGTTGAACTATTATAAGCATATACATCATAATTCCAGTCATCAGCTTCAAAAAATTGATCGGCACCGATAGAAAACAGCTTTGTTTTTTGCAAAATGTCATCTTTAATAACTGCTTCACCAAAAGTAACCGGCCCGCTATTTCCTTTTATTATCTCCAGTAAAACAAATTCATCATTTTCAAAAGAGAAGTCGTAGTACCCTCCCAAAGATTTTTCTTTGGCTATCATCCTTTTTATTTCCTGCTCCCTTACCGCCGTATCCGTTATTTGTGTATAAGGCAGCACCACATTCATTTTTGCGTTTTCAAACAAATGCCCTTTGAGCAATGGTACCATTTTTAAAGAATCTTTTTCAAAAAAGAATATATAATCATACAGTTCCTCATCATGGAAAATTTCTTTCTCCAGCATAATCCTCCCCCGTGGGAACAGGTTGGAAAGATTTTTCTTCCATACTTCCGATTTAACAGCAACTGCAATCCGGCAATCGTTCAAATCATAAAAAATTTTAGGCAGCATATATATATAATGATCCGCTCCTGCAAACAGGATTGTTTTCCCCGATTGTTTTGCCTCACTAATAACAAATTCAATAAGTCCGCGTAAATCATCACCTGCCTTAATAACACCTGTGGCAAAATCCATCGGGTTGATTCTCATGGCAAGCGTATATACATTCGCATAAGTTTCTTCATTTCCCGTATAATCGCCAAACTTATCCGAGGTGAGTTTCATATTTTCATACAGGCTTTCAATTGTCACGCCATACTCAGCATTTGTGGGATTTAGGAATAAATTGTAGTCTAAATAACGGGCACGCATAATTTCCGAAAAAATAGATTTTTCAGCAACCCCCATGCGCAGGAAAGATTCTTTCGCCTTTTGGATTTCTTCATCAGTCATAAAGCTTCTCCTTTAATGTCACAATTATTATATGACAGTCCCCTCTAAAAAGCTATATCTTTTATTTAAAGCGTACCTTTATTCCTATTTCAATAAAATATAAGCGCAATGAAAAACGCATATGGATGACCATATACGTTTTGTAATCTTCCTGTGAATTAACGCTTGGAGAACTGGCTTGCCTTCCTCGCCTTTTTAAGACCGTATTTCTTACGTTCTTTCATTCTCGGATCACGAGTCAGAAGACCTGCGCTCTTAAGAATCTTTCTATATTCCGGATCAACTTCCAACAATGCGCGGCTGATACCATGACGGATGGCGCCGGCCTGTCCAGAAGCACCGCCGCCCTTTACGGAAGCAATCACGTCATAGACAGCAGTTGTGCCGGTCAATTCCAGAGGCTGTTTAACGATAATTTCAAGAGTTTTCAAGTCAAAGTAATCATCAAGTACGCGACCATTGATTACGATATTTCCCTGTCCTGCTACCAGACGGACTCTGGCAACGGATGTCTTTCTGCGGCCTGTGCCGTAGTATGTAGCTTCTGCCATTTTCATTTCCTTCCCTTCTGGTTAACGGATATCAAACTTCAATTCTTCAGGCTGCTGTGCAGCATGCGGATGTTCGCTGCCTGCATATACCTTCAACTTACGATACATCTGATCCCCCAGCTTCGTTTTAGGAAGCATTCCTCGGATAGCATGCTCAACTACCCACACCGGCTTTTCACGAAGTGCATCACCGGCTTTCTGGTAACGATCTCCACCGATATATCCGGTGTAATGAAAGTATTCTTTCTTCAAAAGTTTCTTGCCTGTCAGAACCACTTTATCTGCGTTAATGATTACGACAAAATCACCTGTATCAACATGTGGTGTAAAGGTCGGTTTATTCTTGCCGCTGAGGACTTCTGCAACTCCTGCAGCCAGACGTCCAAGAGTCTTGCCTTCAGCGTCCACGATATACCATTTACGGGTAACATTGCCCGCATTGGCCATGAATGTGCTTTTCATTCTTACTGATCCTCCTAATAAAAAACGGAACCGCAAGATATAATCCTTCCTCCGGGGCTAGTGGTTTCCGGACAAATCTCACAAGGAGTATTATACCGTTTTAATATATAAGTGTCAAGAAAATTTCATACTGCCTTTCCTGACAAATTAAGCTTTTGCTGAATTAACAATTCATCCTCTTTTGAGATGACACTGCATATTTCTTATTTTCTTAACGGCGCTAAAAAGACCTGAGCTATGCCCAAGCCTTTTAGAGTCAAATTAATTTGTAAAAGAGGGAAGTCCATATCCATCATCCATGGGAGGTGGTGAAAATTCCGATTCCTCTTGCTTCGGCTCTTCTCCCGGCGCATAGATAGAATGATATTTAAAAAGATTTTCAACCTGCTTATGGTTGATTGTCTCCACTTCCAAAAGTGCCTGTGCCATGGCCTCCAGTACTTCTATATTTTCTGTAAGGATACGCATCGTATCATTATAGGCTTCATCCAGATACTTATGCATCTCTTCATCGATAATCGTAGCTACTGTTTCCCCGTAGTTCCTTTCCGAACCAAGCTGCTTGCCGAGGAAAATCTGTTCCTGATGCTCCCCAAAAATCATCGGGCCGAGGCGGTCACTCATCCCCCATTCCATAATCATTTTTCGCAAAATACCTGTAACCTGCTGCAAGTCGCCGGAAGCGCCACTGGAAATTTCCTTAAAAACAATCTGCTCGGCACATCGGCCGCCAAGAGCTACACGAAGCTGGGCAAGTAAATGGGCTTTTGTAATAAAAGAACGTTCTTCATGGGGAAGCATCATGGTATATCCGCCGGCCTGTCCACGAGGAATAATGGTTACCTTATGCACAGGATCCGCCTCTTTAAGTACTGTCGCCATGATTGCATGACCTGATTCATGATATGCCGTCAGCCTGCGCTCGCTGTCACTGACCTTATGGCTCTTTCTTTCCGGGCCATAGCTTACCTTTTCACTGGCTTCTTCCATATCCGCCATAGAAATAGTTTTTCTGTTCTGTCGGGCAGCAAGCAGCGCTGCTTCATTCAATAAATTCGCGATATCCGCCCCTGTAAATCCGGGAATCTTTTTTGCGATGATATCAAGATTAATATCAGAGTCAAGCGGTTTATTTCTTGCATGTACTTTCAGGATAGCAATTCTCCCTGCCAGATCCGGACGACCTACAACCACGCGGCGGTCAAACCGCCCCGGTCTTAATAATGCAGGATCTAGAATATCCGGCCTATTTGTCGCAGCAATCGTGATAATCCCTTCGTTCGCACCAAATCCATCCATTTCTACAAGAAGCTGATTCAATGTCTGTTCACGTTCATCATGTCCGCCACCAAGACCCGAACCGCGCTGGCGGCCAACCGCATCAATTTCATCAATAAATACAATACAGGGAGCATTTTTTTTCGCCTGTGCAAACAAATCACGGACACGTGATGCGCCTACACCGACAAACATCTCCACAAAATCAGACCCTGAAATGGAAAAGAAAGGAACCTTTGCTTCCCCGGCCACCGCTTTCGCCAAGAGAGTCTTTCCGGTGCCGGGAGGCCCCACGAGAAGAACCCCTTTAGGGATTTTAGCACCAATCGCTGTATACCGTCCCGGATTCTTCAAAAAATCTACGACTTCCGCCAATTCTTCTTTCGCTTCATCTTCACCGGCAACATCACTGAAGTTCACATGAACTTGTCCTTCCCCGCTCATTCTTGCACGGGATCTACCGAAACTCATGACACGACCGCCGCCCCCCTGGGTCTGATTCATAATCCAGAACCAAACGCCCACAAGAATTAGAATAGGAAGAAGCGAAGACAGAAGGCTCATCCACCAAGATGGCTGTTCCGGCGGTTTTACGGTAATCACTACGTCCCCATCGGTCATTTTCTTAACAATCTGTGTATCATTGTTAGGAATATATGTAGAAAATTCCGTTCCATCTTTGAGTTTTCCTTTAATTGAATTTTCCACCATGATGACAGAAGAAACATTCTTTTTCTCTATCTGCGCCACGAAATCACTATATGCCATCTCAGTAAATTTTTCCTGCGGATGGACAAACGTATTGAATATAGCCACTGCTATGACGATGATAAAGACATAGAGCGCCACATTCTTTACAAACTTATTCAAACTGATCCTCCTTCTCTGCCAATGAGAGTAAATTTAAAATTATGGTTTCAGTGATTAATTTTATCATATTCTTCTATATTTAATCAACTTAAAGCCGGATAATCCTCCTGCCTAAACTGCCCCTGTACCAATATTATTTCCCGCATCAGGTTCTTGTATACACTTTACTTTTCAATGTGCATACTGCCGGTAAATTACGGTATTTTTCCGCGTAATCACAGCCATACCCCACAATAAATTCATCAGGCACGTCAAACCCCACGTATTTCACGGAAACATTCTTTTCCCGCCGTTCCTTCTTGTTCAGGCACACTGCCAGCTCTACAGAAGCGGCCCCCCTCTTTTTCAGCAAAGGGACAAGCAGAGATAAAGTAATTCCCGTATCAATGATATCTTCCACCACAAGGACATTCTTCCCCTGAATCTCTTTATCTAAATCTTTTCTTATATGGATACTTCCCGAAGAAACCGTATCATTCCCATAGCTGGAAACAACCATTGTATCGATAGTAAGCGGAAGATCAATGGCCCTCATCAAATCACAAAGAAAAGGCATCGCTCCTTTGAGCACACCCACGAGGACAAGTTCCCTGCCCTCATAGTCTTTCGTAATCTGTGCACCCATTTCACAGATTCTCTTTTGTATCTTCACCGCATCAATCAAAACCTTTTCAATATCTTTGTCAAGATTCTTCATCTTCTCTATTCTCCTTTTTCAGTGTGATGAGCAGGTACTTTTTCGTATTTTTATCCGGAAGTCCGTAATTACTTCCCCGCAAGAAGGCAATCCAGTATATATGATTCTCATCGGCAACAAGCGGCCATATCCTGCGCTCACCTGCGGAAATATGAAGATCACGCATAACACGGGCAAGTTTTTTTGAACCGTTTATCCCGCGCGGACTGAACCGATCCCCTGCTTTCCAATACCGCAATACGATATTTCCCACTTTATCGGCATCAAGGATAATCTGATTTTTTTCTATGAAATCCGGCTGCTTCGATAAAATCACTTTCTCAATGCACCACTGACCAAGATGCTCTATCAGCCGTTTTACCAGCTCAGATAATACAGCCGCTGATGTTCCGACATTTTTTAATTTTCCCGCCGGAATCCGATTCTGCGTGCTCCCTTTATAAAAAATGGCCTTTCCATATTGAATCTCCAAAAATGTTCCTGATGAAGATGTGACACTTCCTGTTTTGCCGGCACCAATCAGAAATATAAACTTTTCAGTTCCTTCAAAACTTGGAATGCGCCCCGCAACCATGCAGCAGATCTTTCTAATCACTCTGCGTTGTAAAGCAATGTGCAATGCGAGAAAATATGCAATGAAAAAAACACACTTGTCGTTATCATGCTCTACGCAGGAAGAAATAAAGACATCCGCCTTCTCTTCCATAAACAAATCTTCCTCACGAAATATGTCTGCTGTCCGCCGAAGAGACTCCGTTACACGCGGATTATATGATATCAGTTCCGGCACCAGTGATAATCGGATACGGTTTCTAACCGCATCTTCTACATCATTGCTTTCATCATGACAAGGCACATAAGAAAAATCTTTCAAAAAATCTTTTATTTCATTTTTACTGACACATAAAAAAGGGCGGATAATATCCTCGTTTATCGGCTTCATTCCCGAAAGTCCCGTCACACCGCTCCCGCGAAGTAAATGATATAAAACCGTCTCTGCCTGATCATCACCATGATGAGCGACGGCAATCTTTGCATATCCGCCGCCACGAACCGCTTCACGAAGCGCTTTATAGCGGAGATCTCTTGCTGCCGTTTCGATGGATCCCCCATTTCTGACTGCAGACTGGACATCCACTTCTTTTAAAATGAACGGAATATTCCACTCACGACAGACAGACTCTACAAACTCAGCCTCTTTTCCCGCCGCTGCCCGTAAGTGATGATTGACGCAGCAGCAGCCAATGTTTATTTTTTCTTTTACTGCCAGCAACTTTAAAGCCAGCAGCAGCGCAAGGGAATCAGGACCACCGGATACCGCCGCAAGGATCCGCTCCCCTTCTCTCCAAAGAGCATGCTTATGCGCATAGGAGGTGACCCTTCCCAAAAACTTTTCGTTTCCCTGCATATCTCTGCTCCCACACTCAGTCTTTCGGCATCATGGTATCAGCATTCAGCAAACCTTCACTCAAATCTCGATCACTGACTTTAACTTCAGAAACGGCAAAATACTCCATCAGACTGTCTAAAATAGCCACACCTGCCACGATAATATCCGCCCGTTCAGGACGCATCCCCGGCAAATTACATTTCTCATCGTAGGACATACGACAGAGCCGATCCAGCAGATCTGTCACCTTGGACTGATCCATCACATAGCCCTGCACTTTTTCCGCATCATATACTTCCAATTGCTGCAAAACCGCTGCCATAGATGTAACTGTTCCGCCGACAACCACCCAGTTCTTTACCGCTTCTGCTTCATCTATCAGTTTTGTCTTCCTGAATGTTTCGAAACAATATTTTTTTAATTCACCAATACCTCTTGCCGTAGTCGTATCAAAGAGATGAGAACAACGCACCGCCCCCAGCGGGAAACTATACCGCATACCGATATCCGCGCTGAAACCGATACATATTTCCGTAGAACCTCCGCCGATATCCACCACAGAAGTCACGACGGCAGAAGTGCCTGCCGCACCGATATAACTATAATACGCCTCCTCCCGTCCCGATAAGATCCGTACGGGCACACCGGACGTGGAAGTGATCTCATCAGCAAGTTCGCTTCCTTCCTTTGCATCACGCATGATAGATGTCCCATATGCCCGGATATCCGTAAATCCATCCGACCTTGCCATCGCTGCAAACTCTTCTATGGCCTTAAGTGTACGGTGACGCGAACCGTCAGCGATGGAAGCGGATTCCGTCATTCCTTCTCCCAGGCGTGTGCTGTTTATTTCCTTACGGACGACATCCCATTCACCCGTCTCACTTTTGCGTGCTTCAAGCAGTCTGACTGAATTGGTACCGATATCAATAATCGCGCGATTCATAATTCCCTCCGCAATATTTTCTTAGTATATCCCACTGAACCTTTATCTTTATTGTTCTATAAGCATTTTAACATACCATGAACACTAAAAGACATAAAAATAAACCGAATCCCACAATATGGAAAACGGCTATTTATCTGCAAAACATCAGTCAGTGCGTCTGGCTCCGCGGCCGCCGCGTTTAGACTCCACATTACGTTTAAGATCCAGGAGCCTTTCATCGCTGTCTTTCAGGAATCGGCTCAATTTATCCTCAAAAGAAGCCGGATTATCATGTTTGCGGCTCGGACGGGGATTATCATTTCTTCCTGCGTAGGAATAGCGCATCTCTTTTCTCTGCATTACTGCCCGATCGATACGGGAAGTGCCGCTGTCACGGCGAATGTCAGCAGAATGTTCACAGGTATGCTGATCAGGCTTCCGCCCTCCGCAGACTTCCGCCTGCGCCTGTTTAATGGACAAAGCAATCTTTCCTTTTTCATCCACAGAAATAATTTTCACTTTTACCTTATCATGCAATTTAAGGTAATCATTCACATCGCTCACATATTCCCCGGCAACTTCCGAAATATGGACCAGGCCGATTTTTTTATCGGCAATTTCCACAAACACACCGAATTTTGCCAAACCAGTGACAGTGCCTTCAACGATACTTCCGACTTCTAAAGCCATGTAAGAATAAATATCCTTCCTGCAATACATAAAATAATATATCCACCATTATACGAAACTTCATTTAGGAGTGCAATACAAACAGTTATAAAATCTGTAAAATATCTGCATGAAAAACTTACTTGATATAGGGGATCTCCCGTTCCTTGACAAGCCCCAGATCTTCCCTTGCCTTTTTCTCTATGACAGAAGGATCCTCCAGATCTTTTTTCTTTTCCTGCAGCGCTTCCTGCATTTCCAAAAGGTGTTTCTTCTCTTCGGTAAGCCGTGCTTCCTGCACTTTAATCTCGTAAAAATGGTACATGCTGTATCCTGCAATATAAACTGTTGACATAATCACAATTACAAACAGAATTCGCAAGAAAGGACTATCAGGAAACAATCGTTTCAGTAATGGCGTTTTCTTTCTTCTTCCCATGAAGACTCCTTTCCCGTCAATTGATTCATAAACTTATAGACGGCAGGTTCTCCCGCCATTTCCTGTTCATATTTTTCCCAGGCCCGGATGCAGGCGAACCCATAATCAAACCACGCTTCCACATCCTTCCAGCGATTTTCATCGTCATAAACTGCCGCAATCAAAAGCTGCCCGTCACGTTCAGCAGAAGCAACAAGACATTCTCCTGCCGCCATCGTCATCCCCGTCTTGATTCCGTTTGCCCCGCGGTAACCATTGGATAGAAACTCATTCCTGTTTTCCACATTACGATATACCCCGCTGCGATACCTCATGGGGTACACTTTTTCCCTTACGATTTTTCTGAACTCAGGATTTCCCATGGCATAACGGGAAATTTTCGCCATGTCAATAGCAGTTGTATAATGGTTCTTGTCTGTCAGACCGTTAGGATTGGCAAAATGGGACCGGGTGGTGCCAATAGACACCGCCTTTTCATTCATCATCTGAATAAACCCGCCATAAGAACCACCTACCGTTTCCGCCACAGATACAGCTGCGTCATTTCCGGAAACAAGCATCATGCCATACAGCAGTTCATGAAGAGAAATCGGCATGTCACTGCGAAGCCCTATATTTGTTCCGTCCTGCCCAATTGCCAGCGGCGTAATGACCGCATCCGTCTCCAACTTCTCTTTTCCCTCTTCCAGTGCAATAATACAGGTCAAAATCTTTGTCGTACTGGCAGGATAAATTTTCAGTTCCCCTTCTTTCTGAGCAATGATATCTCCTGTATTTCCATCCATTAATACAGCTGACACAGCGCCCACGGGAGGAAGCGGCGGAAACACAGGCGGCTTTGGCGGTGGAGGTGTCATATATGCCAGCGTACCGAAACCAATCCCCGTAAAAATAACTATACAAGAAATGATTGTTAAAAAATATTTCAGAAAATTCCCTTTTCTTTTTTTTGCTATGCCCATTGATTTCTCTGATTCCTTTTGTTCATTTAACGAACAGCTGTTTCCGCTGTTTCTATCCGTTTCTCTTTGAGCTTATCTTTTCTTTTTTCCACTTCTGATTCCTTTTTCACCGGTTCACCACGATCCAGCACGATTCCTTTATTCAGAGCCGCCTCGATTTCCATGCCGTTCTCTCTGGAGGAAACGGTGTAAATCGATACATTGCCAATCTGTATCATACCATCTTTATATCTTGCATTTTGTACATTACCATCATGATATACAGCCGCCAGCTTGCCTGCCGTCAGATACGCCCTTTCCGTCTGCGTATACCGTTTTGTTTCTGCCGGCTGAAATGTTTTTTCCCCGTTGATAAATATCCAATTATCCTTTGCTTTTACATGATTTCCGGAATACTCGTACAGACGTTTTCCATTCTTTTCTACACGTTCCTTTGTGGATGGATAGTCAGCCGGAGCGATAACGCCCTTAAGACCTGTTCTTGGTTTATCTCCATACTTGTCAAGAAGGACGCTCATGGATGCTGCCGCCCCGCCAGGATTGTAACCGGCTTCCACAAGATACTGGAATCCTAAGCTGTCCGCTTCTTTCTCCTGATCCTTGGTAAATACCGCATTAGAAATATAATTGGCCGCGATATTCCCAAGAATCACACCGCCAACCCCTTGTTCGCTTCCAAGATAAATACTGAGTGCCGTCTGTAATCCCACTCTTTTTTTCACGCCATTCACACTATGCCGTTTTTCCCCATGGACAAGCTCATGTGCCATGATATAAGCCAGCTCATCATCATCCATAGCATCAAGAGTCCCCTTATTGATGCACATGACCCCGCCAAGACTCATAAACGCGTTGATGTCCTCATCAGGAGAAACATATACAATATAATTTCTTTCTACCGCTCCCGTTTCCACAAGACGATCATAAATATCCGCCACCCGTGTCTGGGCTTCCGCCGATTCATAAACACCAGTTTCCTTTTGACACGTTTCCAAAAACTGCAACTGCTGATGATCATCCATATCTGAAAAATAACGGGAAATAAAAACCATGGCTGCCGTCCCATATAAGACTTTTTCCAGTGTACTTGCCGCCTGTGCTTCCATAGGAACTGCCGCACCGGAGACAAGAACGGCTGCGGCCAACATAGCGGTTACAATTTTTTTCAGACGACGCATGATTATCCCTCCGTCATACTTATTATCTACTGGTCTTATTTTACCATTTTCACCGTATACCACAAATATATAATTAATCGCTGTTGAAATTCAATTAAAATTTATCCCTTCTCCTCTTTTGGGATTCATATCGATATGATACAATGTGGATACAAGAAATTGGATATATAAAGGAGCTTCTTATGACTGCAGACAACCTTACTTTCGCGCTGGAAATAGACTTTATTCCGGATTTACAAGAAGGACGCGATGATTTTAAAAAGAAAATGAAATCCGTTGCCGAAAAAATAGACGGCAGCTATACCTTAGACCAGAAATCCCGTCCTATTATTTCCGGACTCACAAAAGAAGATATTGAAAAAGTGCTGACGGAACTCGGACTGCTTGCCTTCGGCATGTGGCCATCCTGCATACTCACCTGTTCCGTCACAACCGCTCTTCCCATGCGTGCTGTAGGCATGTCTGACGGTTGGGATATATACACGGGAAAAAAGACTTTCTTTGCCTTTGCCCAGTTCCCTGCAGATGCGCTTTCCATCATGGTCAAAGCCTGTACCTACTACCTGGATCACGAAAATTACCAGTCTTTAGAAGAATTTATCGACTCTATGGGATATGAAGCATTCCGCGACACTGTCCTTGGAAACACCATGTCCAATATGAACGGTAATGAAAATTACTACGGAAGTTCCTGGGGCATGCCGAATGTTCCCCCGTTAAATGAAGGCGATTTTGTGAGACCGGAACACAATATCATGCAGGTCATCGAAGTATATCCTGAAATGGGACAGTTCCTTATGGAATACGGCATGTCTTGCGTAGGCTGCTTCGTCTCTTATGATGAAAACCTGTGGCAGGCGGCACAGACCCACGGTATGGACGTCTTTGAACTCATTGGCGAAATCAATGAATACCTGGCAGATAAATTCCAAAAACCCCTTTTAACGGAAAATACGCCTATGGAAGAAATCCTCACTCTCTATCCGCAGCTCCTCCCTCTCTTCCAAAATGAGAAAATACAGATGCCGTCCGAAATGGCAACGCCTATCGGCGAACTTTGCAAAGAAGCAAATGTAGATTTTACTTCTTTTATTCAAAAATGCGATGCCCGACTGCGCGGTGATGAGAATAATTTATAAAACATAAAGTGCATTGTATTTTTCTATTTCTCTTTTTACGATAAATGACTCCCTTCGCGGGAGTTTTTCTTTTTCCGGAAACCTTTTCTTCTGACTCTATTTCGTTTTCCGGAGAAGTTCTTCCGGATAAAAAGCTTTCCCCATATATATATTTCATAAAAGGAGAAAGCTTTTTAAATATCGTTTTATTGATTTATATTATTTCATTTTCCATCCTGATTTTTTCAGCATCATCACAATCGGAGTAATAATAATGCCGGATACCAGTGCTTCAGGAATACCATTCATCGTTACAATCCCCATAAGCAGGTATCCCACCCCCGCCACAGACATATCATGAGCCTCTGCATAAGGCGCTCCCACAAGAATAAAAATGGAGCCAAGGAAAAGTACTGTATTTGTGAGCGATCCGCAAACCGCAGCAATTGCGGTCCTTGTAAAATCTCTTACCGGTATATGTTTATACAGCCAATAAGAAACCAGTGCAATACAGATACGCGGCACAATACATATAAATGCATCATAGACTACACTGTACTGGAGAATAAACTGCATTAAAAGGCTTGGTGCACGGAGCGTCTGGATAAAAGAAAATGCCCCGAAGAGGAATCCGACGACAATTCCCACACGGGGACCCGCCACGACAGATCCGATAATCGTAGGAATATGTAAAATTGTGGCATTCATAAAAATAAGCGGGATAAATCCATATCCTGTCAGTCCGAGGAAAATGGTAATTCCCGCAAGCAGACCGGAAACAGTAAGTTCACGGATGCTCATAAACGGATTCATCTGTGAGCCCAAACTCTGTGAAACACCGCCGGCCATTGCAGCTTCTGTGTACTGTCCTTTGATCTGATTTACTTTTTCTTTCATTGAAAAATACCTCCGTTCTCATTCCATATGGATACAAGGCGAATAAAAATACAGGCACAGGCTTTTCTGAAGTCCGACTCAAACGATATCGGCAATACAGATTCCTTCAGCCAATACCTGTATTATAAACAAATCTCCCCACATGTCAATCTTAAATTCATATTTCCATAATAAAAGATGACGACTTCTATTTTTTACGGGCCGTCATCTTTCCATTTGCGAAATCAAACCTACGAAGACATTCATTTAAAAATCCATTTTGCCACATATCCGCCGATGATCATTGACCAACCGACACTCCATAAATCCGATAAGACCGGAAACAAAGAAATATAAGCAGGATCAGCATAAGCACGCCATTCCCCTGCCATCGGCAGACGGAGTGATATGATAATCGGAATATAAATCAGCATCAAATAAAACAAAGCGGTAAAAACGACCTGTGTTGCCCGTCTTCCTTTTGTCCCTGACAAAGCAAAATACAGATAGACTGCAAAAGATGCCATAGCAAGAAAAATTTTCAGGAAAAATGTTTTTTCCAAAATCGTTGACACAAAGAACAATTCCGTATAAGGATTAAGGCGCATCCCTTGAAAAAAGTAAATAAAAAGCACCGATACGATAATCGAGGCAGGAATCAGACCGATAAAATAACAGCATGCAAGCCAATGTGCTATATTTTCATTCTTTCTCCGCAAAAAAATATAAACATGGGCAAGTGCATCATCCAACAGCATGGATAAAAAGACAGCAGCTGCCATCACAGGAATCGATAATGCCGCAAAAATCATTTCTCTTTCCCATATTTCCTGAAATAGATCTAGAAAACACCAGACTATCGCGAGAAAGAATACAGACAGAGCACTCCAGGCCGCCAAATGCGCCGCACTATGATAGGGACCTTCTGCATCGCCCAAATCTTCTCTCTTCACAAAATAATATAGAAAAGGTCCTATCAAACCGCAAAGTATAAAGCCAATAATCCCCCAAAGAAAGGAATACGGCGTATGTAAAATGAATCCCGCAATGCCCGGAGGAACGGAAAGCGCCAAAAGCCACGAAAACTGTTTCCCTTTATATATACATCGCATCAAGCTCACCTCGAATGTTTCCATTTTATCATAAGCAGCGGCATGCTGCGCCCATAAATGCAAATACCGGCCACCTGTAATGGTGACCGGTTTTCATGCAGACGCTATTTCCCCCGGCGGCTTCCTTTCGCTTCCCTCTTCTTTTTCTTCTTTCTCATGTCAGCCCCTTTATGTCCAAGCACCTTATGTTCCTTTTTCTTTGTCGGTTTGTACATACCGGGCAGGATAACCTTTTTCTTCGCGGACGAGCCTTTGATCCGTCGGATATTCCCTTTTTCATCATACTTCGTGATGATTTCCTTGATTGCCTTTTCCAGTTTGCGAAGCAGCAGGATATCTTCAGGCGTTGCATAAGTGATGGAGACCCCTTGTGTTCCCGCTCTGCCTGTACGGCCGATCCGATGAATATAGTATTCCAGATTGCGGGGAATATCATAATTGAAAACATGAGTAATCCCCTCTACATCAAGACCGCGGGCAGCGATATCAGATGCCACAAGCACCTGCGTCCTTGCCTTTTCAAACTCACGAATAACTTGGTTTCGCTGACCCTGGCTCATATTTCCATGAATTTCATCGACAACAAGATCCGTTTCCTCCTGCAGACGCCCCGCTAATTCATGGGCACCTTCACGAGTATTGCAGAAAACGACAGCCATATAGGGATTCATCTCTTTCAGATGACGAACCAGCAGGGAAAATTTATGTGTTTTTACTGTTTCATAAACACGCTGCTCCACTGTCGAAGCTACTGCCTTTTCTGCCACGTCCGCCACCACAGCGGATTTCATGTATTTATGGGCCAGTTTCTTGGCTTCCGGCGGCATGGTTGCGCTGAAAAGAAGCACTTGCCGTTTCTTCGGTGTTTCATCCACAAGAGCATCTATATCTTCTCTGAATCCTGCTGCAAGCATCTGATCCGCTTCGTCAAGAACAACCGTTTTTACCCCGGATAAATCCAGACTGCGGCGGCGTATATGATCCAAAAGACGTCCGGGCGTTCCAATAATGATATGCGGTTCCCTCTTCAGTTTCTGAATCTGGTTTTCAATCGTCCGCCCGCCGATGATATCCGCCACGTCCGCTTCCATAAGGATGGCAAAAGGACGCAGTACATCAAAAATCTGCTTTGCAAGCTCACGGGTCGGTGTCATAATCAAAACCTGCGTACCGCCTTTTTTTACATCCACACGCTGTACCAGCGGCAACAAGTACGCCAAAGTTTTCCCCGTTCCCGTTTCTGAACGGCCGATGATGTCTTTTCCCTTAAAAATCGCAGGGATAGATGCCTGCTGGATCACCGTGGGAAACCTGATCCCCTGCTGGTATAAAGCCTGCGCCAACGGCTCTATCACGCCAAGCTTAATAAATGCATTCATAGTTCCTCCCGAATCCCTTCGTTAAAATAATTTCACTCATTATACCATACCGATCTTTTTTCTAATTGGCCAATCTCATATGCAAAAAAAGATCATCACCATAAGTAATGACCTTATACAGCGCTGAGAAACTCCTGCTATTCTATCAGTTTCAGCATACTCTCCAAATCCGCCGGCTGAAAGCTGTTACATTTCGGCTTCTCTTTCAGTGCGGCAAGAACAAATGATAACGCCGCCGCCACTCCTGTCACCAATCCTTTTTCACCGATATCAAACGCAGGAGTATGATGTCCGCTGCCACTTCCTACCGTTTCATCATAAATGCCTGTAAAAAAGAATACCCCCGGATAAATGGATTCCGTGATGGAAAATGTCTCCGTTGCCATCCACATGGGGCAATTCGGATCAAGCGCTCCCGTCCCACAATTCTCCCTGACCGCTTTCCGCGCAAGATCCACACATTCCCTTGTATTCACCGTCACAGGGAAATATTGATCCTCCACAAACTCCGCTGTACATTCATACATGCGGCAGGTATGCTCTATGATTTCCTTCATAACCGTCCGGAATGACAGGCCGTCTTCATTCTTTGTACACCGTGCCGTTCCTGCAAATGTCAGCTCTTCAGGAATAATATTCGGCTCATGCCCACCCTCTACACAGCCAAAAGAATAGGTCAGACTTTCCTCCGGCGCAACGGCACGCATACGATATGCCCGAAGTTCATTGGCAATCGTAACAAAACATTCAATCGGGCTGTGAGCCATATCAGGACGAGAACCATGGCCGCTCTTTCCATGGATTTTCACCCGGAAGAAATACGCGCCTGCCATGACCGAACCATAAAGGATTCCCACTTTCCCCGCAGATAAATCCCATTTCACATGTGTACCGAAACAGGCATCCACATGAATCCGGTTGTCTCGCAGATAACGGAGCAAGGGCGCGATACCACGCTCCCCCATTTCCTCCGCTTCTTCAAACATCAGAATGATCTTGCCTTCCCATTCTTCTTTATGCTCCGCCAAAATCTTGGCTTCTGTCAAAAGCATCGCCATATGCCCGTCATGCCCGCAGGCATGCATTACTCCCGCATTTTTAGAAACGCATATCTTTTTCCCTTTTAAATTACAGGAATCCTCATCAATCGGAAGCGCATCGATATCTGCACGCATGAGCATCGTCCACCCGGGTTTACCGCTGTCCAAAACACCAAAAATTCCGCCGTGGGGAATATGAACCGTTTCTATCCCCCACCCATTCAATTTCTTTTCAATAAAATCCATCGTCTTAAATTCTTTTTGCGACAATTCGGGATTTTCATGGAAATAACGGCGCAGACCAACTACCAGATTTTTTTCATGTCTCGCCAGTTCAAGTATATTCAAAATATCTCCTCCATCATTTGCATCAGATGACTCCCATTATAGAAACGGCCATTCCCCATGTCAAACTTTCCTGCCCTGCCTCATTTATATGCCTACATAAAAAATCCTGCCATATATTTAAGCCGATCGTCTTTCCGCATAATAAAATACCGCAGGAACGTAATAGTTCTTACGGTACTTATGGTGCCGGAGGTGGGACTTGAACCCACACGATATTGCTATCGGCAGATTTTGAGGCATTTAACGATTTCCGTAATTACCGCATTTATACGATAATGTCGGAAATTTAAATCATATATCTGTATATAAATATGTATATATTTTTATTGACCGATGTATTGATGATGTAATTTATTCACATGAAAAGAGCGATAATGATATCGCTCTTTTTATTTTATCTACCGTTTTCATTTTTTTCTCTCATTTTTTTCAAAAAGTCTTTCACCTTTTCACATTCTTCGTCGGTCATATTAATAGACCGAGTTCTTGCGCCTTCCGGCAGTGTTCTTTTAGCGCCAGACCCTTTACGGCGCCCGCCCCAGTTCGCACTGATTTTTTTATTTTCCGCCATTAGCCCCAATCCTCCTCTCCGTGATCGCCTATTAATTCGTCTCGGCGTGCAGATTCTTTTTCCATCATGTCGATTATCTCCGCAGGTGTGTTTTCCGGAAGTCCTATCGCGGGTAAACGAGTTTCCCGGTCGTCTGGATTAAAAGATTGTACATTGAGAAACATATGATCGCTGCTCGGTGAAGTGTCTTCTGCAGCTATAACTCCGAGTATAAGATATCGTTTCTCTCCTACATTTAATACGTAATCGCCAGGATTTCCGGTGTATGTTTTTTCGTGCCAGTTTGATTTGAGTTCAACTCTTTCTTTTAGAGTTTCGAATGTCGTAACCGATCTGCGGTTAACCTCTTCTTTCACCTCTTTCCATTTTTCATAAGCGCTTATATATTCATTTATTCTTTTCCGGAAGCCGGTATAAAACTCATCTGTCGGTTCTATATATTCACAATTAAATTTTTCAGCGAGTTCTTTTACCGTCGAATATTCGATTTTGATGAATTTAACCGGTATATTTTCACGACCACAAAGTTCTGGCACCGTATCTTCCTTTGCATAAGTATCGAGCCATCCCTTTGGAACGTTTACATAGTCCCAGTTTTTCTCATCGAAAAACCTCATAGTTAATCCGCGAGTGTTGCACATTCCGTCTTCTTCTTTTTTTACAACCTGATCTAATTCCATCTGCCATCCGCTGTAGTGTTCGTACTTTTCCAACGGTAATGGATTGTACCCTTCCGGAAGTTCGACCAGTATACAATCGAATGCCCCGCTAATCGGGCGGAAGAATGTGAATATCATTCTTCCGTTAAAGTTCCCGTGATGATCACTCTCATATGGGAATTTATCATAGTTTCTATACATTCTTACTTTCATTTTTCTTTCTCCCCTCTTTTAGTACAAATCATCTGTGGCCATGTTCCACAAATCTTCATTTTCTGTCTCTTCATCGGCATTTACTATGCCGCACCTATAGTACGTGTTTCTCCTTAACTCATACATCTCGTACCCCTGATCGTGTCTATCAAATCTTATTGTCCTTTTTCCGTCGGTCAGAAGTCTGCTTCCCAATTCAACCCCTTTTATTTTTCCGAGATCTTTAATCATTTTGTTCTCCTCCTTGTTTTGCTTAAATTTATATTTTTTCTGCATCGCTTACGAAGACATCAACATCCGGAAGAATTACATTTCCGGCATCATCAATCTCATAATCTATATCAGTATTACTCCCGTCTGCATAAGATTGTGCGTAATCAATTAGGTAATAGATGTCGTCGACAATATAAGCTTCAAGAGCTTCATTGTATTTCAGTCCTCCTACTTCGAAAAAATCATCTTCAAAATTGACACCGCTATTGCTATCTACCATTCTGATTTTAACAAGTTCTTTCCCGTCGTAAAATTTAGCCATTTCATTTTCCTCCTGTGGTTTTAAATAATCTGTAGGGGTTCTTCCCTTTCTTGATTATATATTACTATATCATCTTTGATTAGTCAATACATTTTCAAGATGTTTTGTTATAATTATTTTTTATATAGTGCAACAGAAAAAGAGCAAGGATTTCTCCCTGCTCCTTTTCCTTTTTCAGATTATTTAAACCCACAGAGGTTTCCCTCTGACGCCTAAATCATAGCACAATAAATTAATTTATGCAATAAAAAAAGAGGGCGGTTTCCCGCCCCGTTAATTACTTAATCTGTCTACCAGCCAGCCTGTTGCCACTGCTCCTGCGATGTATGACCAGAGGTTTCTTTGCCGCTTAGCAATTTTCAAATCATGTGTTAATTCATCAATTTTCTCGGTCAATCTGTCTAAAGAGTTCTGCAGCTTCGTTAAGTTCTCTTCTGCTGTCCGCAATGATGTCGCGGCACTCTGCAATTGTTCTTGAGTTCTCATCAATTCTTTCTTGCACTCTATCAACTGATTCTGCAGCTGCGTCAACTCTTGAGATGCTTCTGTCGAGTTGCTCTCCAGCTTGTTTAACTTGATCTCCAGCTCGTTTAACCGCATCTGCTGATTGCTCGCTATAGTTTTTAGCTTCTCGTACTGTGTCCTTTGCATCGTTACCGTTTCCGTTGCCGCTGGTGCCGCTGAATATGAGATAAACGAACAGGGCGAAAACAGCAAAGACAGCGCAAGCAACAGTGACAATTTTCTTCTTTTCATACATTTTACACCCCGTTTTCTAAATACCACCGCGCTTTCCCGCGGATGATGTCCCCGCCGGTGCCGATTTCATCCTGATCACATAGTTGTTCTAAATCCCAGCGGCAGTCAGGATCTCCGCTGTACAGCCCATAGCCGTCATCATTCGCGGCCTCGCCATGCGTCATGAAATGTTCGCGATCAATCGGATTATCGAAAACCTCGGCAATAACAGCAAACATCTTCGCCAGCGTTTCAATTTGTGCCTCCGTCGGCGGGTATTCTCCTAAATCGTTCGGGCGGGCTTCATAGCAGCAGCACAAAGCAATAGCGATACTGCCGGTGTTTCTGTGATATGTTGCTTTCGGCACTTCATCGATTGGTCTTGTGTAGATGATTTCACCATCGCCGTCAACGTTAAAATGATAGTCATGAAACGTTGTAAAATACCGCCCTGCCGACCAGTGTCCATAAGTTGTTGCAGGCCACGGAAACTGATAAAAATAATCTCGTTTATTTTTGAGTTCCTGTCGGAATTCTGCTATCGTCATTTCTAATCACATCCTTTCTTGTTTCTTTTTTTATTTCTTTTTCCGCGGCGTCCGGTCTTCCGTCGTGATTTTTGTCTACGCAAAACACACTCACAAAAGTAAAAGCACCGACCACCGCCGGTGCTGTAAACTCTTTAAAAAAATTAATGAGTAGTGTCGTATTTGCTATTCCCGTTCGATAAAAATCGTGTATCCATGCCGCGATCACCATTAAAAATAAAATGATAAGCCCGGCGCCGTACACATAAACGATCTGCATCGATGTCCGTACTCGACCTTTTATCTTCGGCATGTACTGTACCGCTATGTTCCATATTTTTTTAAGCATTTCACAGCACCTTTCCGATTAATGCAATGACAACAGACACGATGGTTGATATAAGCCCCGCCACTTTGTAAATGTTGTCTATTCGATGGTGCGCTGATTTAGCGCTCTGCGCTGCTCTTTCGTGCGCTAACTGCAGCTCCTGCATTTTTGGAATCATTTCGACAAGCATATCCAGTTTTGTCTCAATTCTGACGATTCGTTCCAGCGCTTCCGGGCTCATATCCCCCATACTCATTATTTCATATACCTCTTAATAAAATTAATACCGCAGGAGCCTGAACGGCTCCCACGGTAACGTAAATATTATTCGTATTTAATTGAGAAATTAAGCGGTTTCCCGATGTTCTCTTTTAACTTCACAAAATCCGCCTTCGAACTTCCGCCTGAAAGACTATTCGGGCCTTCGCGTGTCATATCGAATAATACATCGCCGATTTTTACATTAATTATAGAAGTTGTGTAGATTCCCGGCTTACGATAAAATTCTTCGATTCCTGGTATATTGATTTCGACTATCAAGTAATCCTCAATACGTTGTGCGTAAACATTATTAACACGATATCCGGCACTTGTAGTATTGATTTTATCGCTTGTTGCGATCAATGTATCTTCGCCATTTTCAGTAAATATCAGCGTGCCGTGGATATCAAGCGTTGGTGCTTCACCTATTTTTGTAGCTGCTGTTGCGGTAATCTGTTCGCCCCCAGCGATTGCGTAATTATTAACCTCTTTACTCATAACATTTCCGTTGACGACGATGTTCCCGGCTTCATAGCCTACTGCGGGTACCACTTTAATATCGACTGAAGATACGGAAGCTGAATATACCTTTTTATCACCGATTTCCGCTGGTGCTGTTAAAACGCTCGGTGTAATAACGATGTTCTGATGTTCAAGCTTTTTCGCTACATAAATCTTCGGGATTTCTTCCCCTGTTCCACCTGTCGGAATAGACAGAATAGCAGGCGCCATTTCGGCGGGTTTATATGTTGCGGTTGTACCTAATTTTTCTCTAATTGCATTCGCAATAGCGGCTACACTTTCGACAGATATTCTCCCTTTTGTCATGATTAAAAACTCCTTTCGTCTAAATCTACATACTCTTCTTTCCCGATTTCGGCGCTCCCGTTGATGAGTGCGTCAATGATTTCTTGCCTTGTGATTGTCATACCTCTGCTCCTTTTTTAAAATGATGTGTTATCCACATCGGAAATAGATTGTACGGCTTTTTGTATCGCCGCATATATAGCACCGGATGTAAGCATTTTTTCGCTATTTTCCGTTGGTGCGCTGTCA
>ERZ836829.491-NODE-491-length-46894-cov-5.106386_pt1 | contig 46894 bp, 40 predicted proteins | sample MGYA00519574_ERZ836829 | MGnify/ENA primary metagenome ERZ836829 (study PRJEB31850, sample SAMEA3708808) | human gut metagenome | biome: human gut; feature: human-associated habitat; material: faeces | place: China | collected 2014 ...
ACAATTCATAACCTGTTTTATTATTTGAATTAGGAATGTACTCCAAATTAGCTTCACATAAGAGCATTTCGATTTCTTTGTCGATATATTTACATACAATGGAAACGCCTGAATAATCGGTTATGCAAAAATAATTGTCAAAAGCATAAAACACTCCAATATTATCTGTTATTTCATAATCACGAAAAATAGAAGTTATGTCAATCGTCCCAACACAAATGAAGTCAAGATCATATTTATTTAAAAAATATTGCGTGTCAGAATTATTCTTAGCTCGTTCGAGGACATATAAATACTCGTTATCGCTATCAATATAGATTATGCTACACTCTGCACTAGTTGAATATACCTTGCTTGAATCAATACTAATTTGCTTAAAATCACCATCTTTAGTGATCGTTTCAAGAAAAGTATTCATAGAACCGTCTGAAAGAGCATTTCCTTGTAAAGCAATGATTTGATTATTCATTTCAACCACAGGAATTAATTTTTGTAAATATAGGTTCTCAGATATAGGTGTCATTTTCATTTCTGAGAAGTCTACAGCATACAAAACATTTTTCATATCGTTATCACTATATGTGCTGATATAAAAATATAAAATGTCATCTATCATTACATTACTTCTGCCTTTTAAGGCAAAATCAGAAACATGACCAACGCTTTGGTTTTCTCCCGTTTGAAAATTATAAATAAAGAATTCAACCGCAGTTCTTCCTATTTCCATATATAAAAGTTGACTTTCATATACATCAATATATGTTCGTAAATTTGATTTTTCCAATGAAACTGTGTAAGCTTGCACTATACTCTCATCAGAAGACATTGCATTTGAAGTAATACACAAAGAAGAACACCCAGTAAAAAAGATCATGCAAACAAGCAATACTATTAAATTTTTTTTCATTGTCCAGTCTCCATATTTTATATAAATGCTATTCATGTGGAGTGTGGCTCATTCTCCCCACATAGCATTTATATTTCTAATACATCAAACCTATATTTACACTGTTATATGCCTTAAAAATATCTGTTGCAGATTTTGAGTATGACCAACCGTTACCAGCTAAGCCCGAATTAGAATAACCAATCCAAGGATCAGCCAATGCAAACTCAGACCATATTGGTGACAGGCACGGTGATCAGATTAGTGTCCCTGGTGAATCAAGTTTGTGAACCTTCGTTCTTTTTTCAACTCGATTGCATTCAAATAAAAACACACACAAGCCTGAAAGCTCTTTTCTTGAACTTTCAGACTTTTTTTACAGGGGACACATATCGAGCCAGTAGTGACACATTATGAGCCACCGTCCCTGTCCCGATGGCTCCCTCGAATCTCTGCATCCCAGAAATAAAAGACGGCTTTCATATCTATAATCAATACAATTACCGCTTCAATATAATAACGCGCTACTCCTCCATTTACAAAAATAAGTTCAGGAAGAAATAGCCCCAACCATGTCCATGTTGACAGATCAACACCCAACCAATATAAAAAACATGGCATCAGAAAGAACAAAAAGCAAAGAATTGCTGCCGATGCAGGATTCAAACGATAGGCAATCAGAGAAACTACGATGCAAACACTGATGACCGAAAAGCACTGTAATACAGTTTTCAACAAAAAGGCATGACGAATCGAAATCGAAAGTTCAAACTTTTCATAACCGATAACGGTATTTAAGGATAGTTCCATTGGAACACGCTCGATATTTTTCAACAATACAGAGTCATACGGTACATACAAAATTGCAGCAATCACAGATGCCAGCACTACCATCTGCATCAGCTTACACATGGCAACTGGGCGTTTTCCAAGCTTTGTACTCTGCAAAAGGAGGCTACTTTCGGCTTGTCGTTCAATGCCAAATAACGCAGTCGCACCCAGAAGAAAAACAGCAGCAAAAATCATTGCAAAAATTGTCTGTTTCTTATTATCCTGAAACAAATAGGCCAACTGGTCAACATCTACGAATCCAGCCTTTTCTCCCACCGAAAGATGCTTTTCAATCACCGCAGCCTGCTCCATTACACGTTGGAAGCCTTTTTTTCTGGTATCGCTCAAAAGCTGTCGATACATCTGCCATTTTTCATATTCGTCCTCTGAGAGTTCTCCCTGTTCGTACTGCTGTCTCTTTTGAACGGCTTCTTCATCTTCCATATTTAACAGTTGCTGTTCCTGTTGCAGGTAATCTCTGCTCTCCTGCGTGTACGCTCCGCTTAACTTCTCGATATAATATTGATATACTTGTTGATCTGTATTTCCTTTGTGTGACTCAATATCAGGCAACAGGCGAATATTGAAAAATAAAAGCAAGATGATTACAACTGCCATTGCGCCCAGTTTGTATAATTTATAGCCTTCATGCCAAAACAATCCCCTATGCTGCGCACAAAGCTTTGCCATGCCATTTGCCACAAATTGAAAACCACGAGGCAGCTTTCCTGATTCTCTAGTCTCTTTGCTGAAACTGATACAGGCCAACACTGGCAGTAGAATTATACCACACAACACAAGCATTAGCTTTCCTGTTACCACGGAAAATGGCTGTGATAAAATGTTGAGATTATGATACTCACAAAACCATGCCTTCGCATCAATCACAGCTGCCAAGTTCAAATATTTTAACGCATTCCATTTGGATACACTGTTAATCTGATCATAGGCAAGATATTCCAGACAGATAACTACCACGCATGCGCTCGCTGCAATGCCAAATCGCCATCTTCTTGTCAGCATTGCCATGATAACGGATGCATAAAACAATGCAGCTAACACCTTAACACCCAAATAAAGAATCAAATACTGCTGTATGCTTATGGGATATGGACAATTGCGAAAGCTTGGGATGGAAATAAGGGCCAGCGTCATATCTCCCGTTCCATACATCAAAATGGCAAGTACAATCTGACTTCCATATAACAAAATGGCAAGCAGCACTGCAAAGAAAAAATAAACAATGGTCTTTGCCAATGCCATCTCCAGATGTCCTCTTTTTGTGCTTCCAAGCAGTTGATACAGCCCCGCCTCTTTTTCTTTCCGAAAAATTGCCCAGCCTAGAAACAACAGCAATCCAGGCACAATCACATCTGCCAATGCGCTGTCTGACCATGCATCTGCCGCATCGGAATAAGTTAGTCCCGGCTGCACTGCATTCATCTTTTCATACGCTTCTGCGGTTTTCTGTATATTTTTTTCAGAAAAAGAATCCACATCCGAAAACAATGATAGCTTTGACATGGACTGTGCCTGTGTTTTCACGCTCTCCAAAAATTCCGCATAGGATATTGCATAATTGACACGTTCCAATAGTTTAGTAAATGCCTGATACTTCTGCTGTGTCTGCTGTATATCTGTCTTTTCGTTCGCGTTTTCCTTAAGGCGTTTATTCCAATCAACCTCTGGTGCATTCATCTGTAACAGTTCAAATGCCATATCGGAATCTCCATATGCTGCTGAGAGCAGAAAACTTTGCCATGCACTTTCTTCCTGTAGCCATTGTCTGGCTGTCTCTGCATCCATTTTCTCTACTGTTGTAAGTGCATCCTCATAATATTCCCGATAGGATTCATTCCGCTGCCAGGCATAACTATCAGCATTTTTCCATTGATATCCAAGCACAATGCACATGCTCAATACTACTACCAACAACACGCTTTTATCCGATATCAGTTTTTTCCATTCATACCATACCTGCTTCATACGTAACTTCCCCCATGACACATTATTTGTCTTTTTCTCTTTTTGCTTCTGATGTCATGTGATACAAATATACTTCTTCCATGCCTGCCCTTACTGCATGCTTTTCTCTTTTGATTTCTTCGTTGGTTCCAACTGCCCGAACGATAATGCCTTCTTTGCCCACTGACAAATTGCTTACCAGATATTCTTTTTGTATCGACACCACTTCATTTTCCTGTGCCACAAACTCCCAAACTAGTCCATCCATTTCTGCAATCAGTTTTGGGACCTCATCCTGACGGACAATCTCGCCACGTTTGATCAGAATCATCTCTTTTGCAATACACTCAACATCGGAAACGACATGCGTTGCAAAAATTACAATGCATTCTCTTGACAGTTCACTGACAAAATTACGAATATTGATTCGTTCTTTCGGGTCAAGACCCGCTGTCGGCTCATCTAACACTAGAATATCCGGGCTATTCATAACGGCCTGCGCAATTAGCAGACGCTGTTTCATACCACCAGAATATCCGCCGATCTTTCGATCTGCTACTTCTGTCAAATTCATCTGCTCCAGCAAGTTGTTAATCTTGTATTTTGCTTCCCGATGCGATAACCCCTTTAGCGTTGCCATGTACCACAAAAAACGCCGCCCGGTAAACTGATTATACAGCCCCTGCTGCTGAGGCATGTAACCCAAGCGATCACGATAGGCTCTGCCCAATTCCTTGATATCGCTTCCATTAAACAGTACTTTGCCACCTGATGGCTGCATATTTCCGGTAATGATTTTCATCAACGTGGATTTTCCAGCGCCGTTCGGGCCAAGCAGTCCGTAAATTCCCGGTGTAAGCGTCAGTGAAATTCGATTCAATGCAGTTTTCTTATTCGGATAAGTATGTATTACATCTTTTATTTCCAGTTCCATCTTTTCGCTCTCCCATCTGCATCCGCTTGGGTAAACACACCAGCATTATTACGGCTCCATGCAGTTAAATGTTGCTCCATTTTCAAAGAAGTCCGACTTTTTCACCCAATATACACTATCTGTCCCTCCATCCAACTCAGAACACTGATAAAATAAATATTCATCGTCCACACCGATACACTGAAAAAGTGGCATTCCCGGCAAGGCTGCTGCCGCTTCCAACTCTCCACTTTCTTTATTAAAGGCTGCAACAATCGGGTCAATCTCAGTCATTCCATACACATACAAGTGCGTATCGTCTGTGGAAATCCAACTATATAAATTACCTGTTGTGTCGGCAGCAAAGCCAAAGTTTTTAAGAGAATCTAGTGTCAACATCTTGCTTTCTGCTGTTGATTTAAGCATCGCATTTACATATTCTGCACACAAACCATCATTTTTTAAAGTACACTCAAAAAATTCGCCATCCTCAGTCGGTAGAAACATACTCTGCCAGTTTATTTCTCTCTCCTGTGCTTCTTTTGTCTTTGTATCATAAATAATCAAGCTAGAATCTTCTGTATCTGCAAGTTTTGTCTGAATATACACAAATTCTCCATATGGATATATACGAAGTACTGCATCCATACTCTGAAGTGTTACAATTGTCTCTGGATCGTTTTCTCCTAACTCAAGACGTTTAACAGTTTCAGTTCCAATCAATGTTTCTGGATCAGTTTCTCTTGATATATAATACAAACTGCCGTGATGAAACGCAAAACTATATGCATTTTCTATGTGATAATCTACTTGCTCGCGACTACTTCCATCTGGTGCAAGTTCCAACAGATATTCCTTTTCACGATAATCTGCATTAATATCCTTGTCAAAATAAACGGATGATGCATTTGCATATAGCTTACCATCATAATATTGCAAGCCATCGTTTACACTACCATATGCTACATATGCCGTACATTCACTTCTCTTTTTGCTGTCTGTTTCCTTATTATGAAGACAATCTGGACGATTACACAGTGCAATTAATGTCTGTGTTTCAAAATCACAGTAATACACAAAATCGCCCAATCTAACATAATATCCCTTCGGTCCCCTAGCAAATGCAGAAACCGTATGGGCAGTTTGATAAGACCAGTTCCAGTCTTTTTCCAAATCAAAGCTGCTATCCTTTTTTAATTCTACTGAAAAATCATCATTATAATTTTCTACAACAAGTGTATAATTACTTTCCTCTATCGTACGCTCTGTTGTTTTTTCTTCAGCAAATCCATAAAGGGGTGGGACTACTACTGTGGTCAGAAAAGACAGAATTACCATTCTTTTCATCATTTTTTTAATATTTTTTTTCATAGAAATTCTCCCTTATTAAATAATCGGGACAATAAAAATTGTCCCGACATTTATTTTATTTATTTCGTTTAATTTACTTTGTTGCCGTGGTTTCTACAGTCCAACTATTTACTGAATGAATACCTCTTCCATGATGAATATTGCTTCCAGACGCAACTGTGGATACTTCCATCTCTCCTGTGTAATTTGCCACATTATTCGTACTTGTTTTCTGTACTCCATTCGGATACATATAAGCAGTTGCTTTCGCATAAATGTATGAACTATTTGCTGGAACACACTTTGTTGTTGCAACCACACTAGATGCAGTTGTTGTCAAATAACCCACACAAGTCATTCCATCCACATACCCTTGCTGACTTGTACTTCCCGCAAAAGTAGTTCCCGCAATAGCAACAACCATCGCTCCTACTAATCCAACCAAACGTTTTCTCATAAATAGTCCTCCTTTAATTTTTACAACATTGCAGTTCTTATTTTATATTAAATAAAGAAACGCTTTTCCACCTTTAACAATTCAATTCTTGAATTCAAGCAATGGCTTCTCGACAATCATTGCCGTGATGTCTGTATGGAATCCACTGGTAAATACTGGGTTCCTGTCTTTAATCTTCTGGAAGATGAAATCAATGTTGTCATTGCCAATCCGAAATGGGTAAAGGCAGTTAAAGGCAACAAGGATGCTGCCAAAGATTCGAAATGGATTGGGGATTTGTTCCGTCTTGGACTTGTCAAAGGCAGCTATATTCCTTGTAAGAAAGTCCGTATTCTCCGGGAATACACTCGCTATCGTTACAAGCTTGTTTCCTGCCGCTCAAGTGAAAAGAATAGATATCAGAATGCTCTTACTGTTTGTAATGTTGCATTAGATTCTGTTGTTTCCGATATCTTCGGGAAGTCATCCACATCCATTATCGACTATCTGCTTGAACAATCGGGTACATCCATTAACCACGAAGAAATCGCATCTAAGCTTCTTCGAAGCCTCAAATCCAAAGAAGATGCTGTTATAGAATCCATCGAGGGATATCAGATGACTGATGCCCCAAAATACCGTATGCGCCTCGTCCGCGCACATATGGATTATATCACAGCCGAAATCAACGATGTTGATAAAATGATAGAAAATATGATTTCTTCATTTGTATTAAATATCCATTGATTTCACCTCTTTCCATTAATGGGTTATTTTTTTAGCAATTTCATGCGGTCTACTACTAAACTTTCTGTTATTTTTATAACATATTGCATAGGTTTTGTCAATAACTTTTTGTTTTTTGATACAAATTTCCAAAATCAAGCAACATAAAGCTGTTATGAATGAAATGTACTTTCGCACATAAGTCGTCTATGAATAATAGTCCTTTCACACCTTTTTTAACTACTGGACAAATTGTCCAGTAGTTTCCCATTCACTGTTTTTAATTTATTTGATTATCTATTTCTCATTTATAAATAATTGCCCTAATTACTTTCTTTTCCAACAATTTTTTAAGTTCCCATATTCCACAAATACACATCTTCCAGTGTTGGAACAGCAGCCTTTGGAGTTCCCCATCCAAACTGAATCTGTTGTTCCTTCATCTGCTCTAGTTCTGCAATTACGCGCACCAAAAGACCTTCCTTTGCGATATTCACATTACTGACAAGGAGTACCTGTTCCAACTCGCTTAACTGATCTGGTCGAATGATTACTTCCCAAACAAGTTCCTCCATCTGTTCCACCAATTTTTCCGGTGTCTCTTTTTCTAGCAGCTTCCCGCTGCGCAGAAGCAAGATTTCCTTTGCGATACACTCTACATCACTAACTACATGCGTTGCGATGAGCACAATCTTATTCTCAGAAATACTGCTGATATAATTACGAATACGAATGCGTTCTTTCGGATCGAGACCTGCTGTTGGCTCATCAAGTATCAAAATCTGCGGTTCATTTAGCAGTGCCTGCGCAAGCAACACACGCTGCTTCATACCACCAGAAAATCCACCCAACTTTCGATTTCTTGCCTCCGTCAGATTTACAACCTCAAGTAGTTCCTCAATCCGCTTTCTCGACTCCTTTGCCTTCAATCCTTTTAATGCTGCAAAATAGCGCAAAAACTCAAGTGCAGAAAAACGATCATACAGTCCTTGCTGTTGTGGCATGTAACCAAGCACATCACGGTAAGAAGCGCCCATTTTTGCCGTACTGATACCATTTATCAATATTTCCCCTTCATCGGGTTCTAAATTCTGCGTAATCAGGTTCATTAAGGTCGATTTTCCAGCACCATTTGGTCCAAGTAAGCCGTAGACACCCGGCTCAAGCGCTGCCGAAAAATGATCGAGCGCTATTTTTCCTTTTTCGTAGCTTTTTGTCAGATTTTTTAATTCCATTTTAATCATCTTGCTCTCCTTTTTCTCTGATATGCGCGCCACGCTGCTGCTGTAAAAACGGATGCCACTGCTACAAGCAGTATTAAATATCCGATCTGTACCCCAAAGCCTTGTTTCAGTGTCTGCGTTCCAAACAGAAATACCTTTGCAAACCAAAGTCCAAATATGTTCGACATTCCTGCACCGCTGGCTATCACTGGAAGAACAAACAGCACCGCTCCCGCTAACACCGCATACAGCCGGTTCTTCATCCACACAGAAATCGACAAAAAACTAATCGCTGCACAGACCACACCCATCATCTGCATCACCGATGTCCACACCAAATATCCACGCACGGACAACTGTACATCTATTACTTGCGCCTGACGAATGCTTTGTAGCGGAACCTCCCATAAAGAAAAATCATACATCTTTGATGCAGAAAACAAATGAATCACAGTAAATCCACCTGACACGATACATGCAATCACGACGCCCAACACATATTTTGCCACAAACAGCGGACGCCGTCCATTTTTCGTACAGAGAAGCATATTTTGCATCTCATTTTTGCGCTCTCCCGGAAAAATACCACTCAGTAATACAATTACTATAAAAAGCAATACAGCGCCTCGATACTGATCCATATTGGCATTTTCAAACAGGTAACGACCAATACTGTCATCTGTGAAAAACAGCTGATAATCATGTGCTTTGCTCCAACTTACCAATGTATTTGCCTGCTCAATTGCACGCATCAGTCCTGCCTCATTTTGCAGCATACGATCAATCAATGCATTAATCGATGCGTACTGCTCATCCGAAACTTCCTCTTTCCTCCATTTTTCAGTTAATTCGACCTGACGCTGCCTTAATTTATCAAATTGCTCTTTTTCCTGCTGCAACGCTTCTATCAGTGTCTGATCTGCGATCCCCTCATGTTTTTTTGCATATTCATTATAGATTTTCTCTGTCTGCCCCACTGTCACTGGTGTTGTGCGCGTGCTGTATAGCAAAATGATCGCCGCTGTCATCATCATCCACACTATGCCATTTTTTAGCAGCTGTTTTCGCCATTCCTGACCGATTACACTAGATGGATACCAGAGCCGTTCCTTTGCGCTTTCAATCCATCTTTGAAGTCGTCCTGATGCGACTTTTCGCTTTCCCGGAATTCGTTTTCCCAAAAGAATACTGTCTGCTACACAGCCAATTGCCAGTACAAGCTGAAAGCAGGTATTCGCCGTCAATGCATTCACTGGTTTTCCGAACAAATTTATATTCCAATAGCCTTCATATAATTGTGAACTCCAAAACCAGGCAACTGGATTTAAAAAATGAATCCACGAGTTTACTGCAATCTCCGGTACCTTCCAATAGCCCACAGCACACAACACCGCACAAATACCGACTACCACTAATGCTGTCATTGTCGAATAAATTGATAAGAATAAGCATAGCATGAATGCCGTTAAGACAAGCACTGCAATTAAATGCCTCAGATAATAGTCGAGCAAATATCCGCCCACGGTCAGCTGTCTTGCACTTTCATTTAACTCATTGACAGACTGCATCGGACGATTTAAATTTCCCATTCCATATAGCTTCCACGCGATTGCAATTTGACTTCCGTACACACTGATTCCAAGAAATAGAACCGCAGTCAGCGCTATTGCAAATTTGGCGGCAATTAGACAGCCATGTCCACGTCTACAGCTTCTAAGCAACCCAAACAAATCGTGTGTGCGATCCTGAGATACCAAAACAATACAAATACCGAGCGCCAATAAAATAAGAATTTCTGATGAGATTTGTTCCTCCATCAGCGCTTCCACGCCCCAGTTCATACCAATTTCAGGTTCTGTCCCCTGTAACTTTGCAAAATCTTCTGTCGTCTTTTTGCCCTGTGCTTCCGCATACGGACGTCCTTCATAAAATGAACTGTCTTTCATCTGTTCATACTGTGTCTGAATGGATTCCAAATATGCCTGATACCCGCTGACATTTTGATATTGTCCAAGAAGTTCTGATATTACCTGTATTTTTGTCATAAGTGCCAGTGGATCTTCCTCATATCCAGCCTGTTGGTATTCCTCCAAGATATTTGGATTCTCCTCCACCAGTCCTTGAAGAAGCCCTTCGTCCACTTCCCCATTCAATGCAATCTGCACAAACTGAAAATTAGAAAGCGTATTTAACTGATCCGTCAGATATTCCTGTGCCTGCTCATTTGTCATATCCGCCGTTTCTTTCTGATACTCCGCAAAAAGAGGAACCGCAGCCACACGATCTTTCTTTTCTGTATACTGAGTATTAAGAAATAATCCAACATCTACAAAAATAAGCAATATCGCAATCCCAATCAGCCATCTCTGGCGCAGCAGCTTTTTCCATTCCGCTCCTATCATTTTTCTCCATCACCTCTCTGCCCTTGTAATTCATAATCCAGCATCATCTGATCAGCGTTCAAATGAATTTCCATTCATTCCCTTTGTTAACTGAATCAGTTCAGCCTCATGCGTTGCAATTTTATCACGTTCGATCACACCTATTACCTCTTGTCCGACACCATCTTGTGCCTGTATCCAGTAAACAAAAGCATATTTTTCATCTGCACTTATAATATCTATATCATCATGCGGATACAGGTCAATTTTCTGTACCAAATTACCATCATAATCATAAATTTCAAACCAGTTTTCATCTTCATCATTACGATCTGGCCATGTATAACCATACAAATTATCCCATTTATACGCTTTTCTGGGAAACTCTCCTACAAATTGAGCTTCATCCTCCAGATCAAAACCTTTTTTCCATACTTTACGAATCTCTGCCTTTGAATCATAATAGGTTAAATAAATTTCATTCTGATAAATGTTCTGGATGCTTAATAAAACATCTTCCTTCTTATATTCATCAGGATTCGTTATCCATTCCTCTGATTGCGGCTGATACAAATATAAATTTGTTCGTGTAGGCAGTTTTTCAAAATCAATGTTGTCCTCATTCGTCCAGTCAATAGCCTCCTCACATCCGCTCTCACTTACATATAGCCACTCTCCGATTCCTTGCAATGTACTTATGTATCCACTATACAAATCACCTTGCCAAATCTGTTTTTTCTCTTTCCCATCTAATGACATCTGCCACACTGAAAACTGATAATTTCCATCTGTCCGTATATCTTCCATGGTATAATAAATCTTATCTTGAAATACTGTATAATTCACCACACTTGCATCTGGAATTTCACCCACAATCTCCTTACCAGAACCGTCATTCTGCACTCTCCAGATTGGCATCATCTTTTCCCCAGTCTTTGAATCTTCCCTTGGCCATGTAGAGAGCACATAGAATCCATCATCTACTTTGTACATCTTTTGAGATGCATCTCGAATCATAGCTGCACAATCCTCTGTTGTATGACTGCAATTAGGACGACTGCACAATGGTACAGCCTGTTTTGTAACATCACCATTCCAAAAATATATATGACCACTACATAAGAAATAATATCCATTATCAGCTGGAAGCACGTAGTTAAGACCTCCGTTTTCTGCATTAAAACTTTCTTGTCCAAATGAAGGCAACGCCATTATTCCAGTTATAAGCATAGTAATTATTGTACATTTTTTTCTCATAAACTAAGCCAAGAAGACTAGTAACTTTAATCAGAGAACTATTAGTTCTTTTATCACTTGTCTCTCGGTACCTCCCTTCTACGTTTTGATTTCTAATATTGTCCAACATTTTTCGACTTCTTTTTTCGAATAAAATTTATATATTTTTTCAACTAGTGTAATAAAAGGCAGCACACATAATGCATGCTGCCTTTTTTATTTGGAAATCTTATGCGTTAATCTTCTCCATGTCTACCACAAGTTAATGACCATTTTTACTTTTTGACAACACTTTCATTTTTGCACATAATTTTACGCACTTAATCATTCAGTATGCTGACCTTCATTACTATTCTCTTGCTGAAAATGTTGCCCCTGCAATCCAAAGAGACGCCGTCGTACTCTTTGTAGCCGTATCAATATTAAATAATCTCTCTGTTGTTGCCGATACGTATGTGGTACCACCTTTGCTAGCAGTCTTAGTTTGCCACACTCCATTTGCATCTCTTGCTGTAAACGTTACCGTAAGAGACAATCCCTTTGATGAATCTGCATATCTTCCATATCCACTTCCACTAAAAGTTCCATTTGTTGCTGATACAGTATATGTACAGCCATCATAAACACCTGTTGTTTGTGCTGCTAATACATTACTTACTGGCATCGTTAGCATCGCTGATGCCACAATTCCTGCTAGAGGTCTTTTTAATTTCTTCATCTCTTATCCTCCTACTTGATTTTTTAGATACAACAAACCAATCAATACACCTCACGTTTTGCAAATACTCTAGTTTTCTGGGTTAGAATTTGTTAATATTTACATTTAAGAAATTTAGTTCTATTATACTTTCAAATCCTAACATATTATGCGCATCTATGTTGGATTAATTATAGCAGTAATAAAAAATTTTGTCAATAACTTTCTTTTTTTTATATACCAATTAGGTTTTTATATATTTATTATTTTTTTCAAAAACGCTAGATATGATTATCTTTAATAGACTCAACGTAAATTCCTATTGACTGCAAAATTTACCTTGCTTAGAAGTGAATATAAGCGAATATCACAAGCAAAAAATATAGCAGATTTCAAACCAACCTTTAGACAATTTGTCCAGAAGTTTTCTTCATGGTTTCTGGTTTATTTGATTATCTATCTCCCACCTATGAATAATTGCTTGAATTGCTTTCTTTCGTAATCTGTTTATTTTCTGTTCTGACAATCCTTCTGTAATGATTTCTTTATATGATTTTCCTTCTATATAGATTGCTTTCAATACTGATTGTTCCTTTGGTGGCAGCTGCAAATAATATAAGTAAACATATTTCACCCGATCTATAGATTCCATAATTTGCATCATATTTTGATAAATTTCTTCCTGATATTTTTTCTTTTGCTTTTCATAAAGTAAATAGATATCATATAGCCCATGAGCAAATCCCCCTTTATTATTGCCAAAATCATTCCTCGAACTTCTCATCTGTAACATTTCAATCAGTTCCCCGGAATCCTCATATTCTTTTGAGAGCATTGCAAGTCGCTGACGATAACATTCCAATAATTCTTTGCGCTGGCTTAACGCTTCTGTAACATCTTTTTCTGTTAATTTTTTGCTTAAACCGTCCATACCAATTCTCCCAGTTTTTTTAATCTGCTCTTTTTATGCATAAAAAGAGCAGTCAACGCATTTGACCACTCTTTCATTGATTTCATATTTAGTTTTCACTTTTGGACAATTTGTCCAGAAGTTGGCTCTTACTCTTACCGCTCCGCCTGATTATCTTTTTCCCATCTCTGAATAATTTTCTTGATTGCTCGCTTTCTCATTCTATTTATACTTGATTCAGACATTCCTTCTTTAATTATTTCTTTATACTGTCTTTTTTCTATATAGATTGCTTTTAATATTGCCTGCTCCTTCGGTGTTAATTGCAGATAATATAAATAGACATGCTTTATACGATCCATTAAGTCCATGATTTGAAGCATATTCTGATGAATCTCTTCTTGATATTTTTTCCTTTGTCTTTCATACATCAAATAAATATCATCAAGCCCCTTATTTACTCCGCCTGCTTGAATTTCATTTTCTACTCCGGGACTTCTCATTTGCAGCATACCAATCAATTCGTCTGCGTCTTCATATTCTCGCGAAAGCATTTCTAGTCTCTTACGATATCCTACCAACAATTCTTCCCGTTGGCTCAATATTTCAGTAACATCTTTCTCTGTTAGCTGATTCATATTTTCCATTCGCTGCCTCCCATGTTGTTGATCTGCCCTATGTGGGCAGAAAAAGAGCCGCCAAACATGATTTGACCGCTCTTTTCGTGATTTTGTATTCAGTTTTCACTTCTGGACAATTTGTCCAGAAGTTAGTTTCGATATCTTAATTTTATCCACTCTTAAAATACCTGCTATGCTACATTATGGCATATTATAATTCACCAACAGCATCACTATGCAAATCATGCTGTACCTTCTGCTGATAATAGTGATCTATTGTACTTGGTGCATTGAAAAGTGCCGCAAGCAGGTATGCTTTTATATTTACTATACGTGTAGTTGTCTCTTTCATGCAATCCATGACATACCACACATGACTACTTGTCAATTCCAAAAACTTTGATCGTACATACTCATACGGATATACAACTCCACCCACTTTGATCATTTTACGTTTCACACAAACTACCTCACATATAATATCAAACAGCTCCTTTAACAAAGCTTTGTCGTTACATTTGTCATTTGCCATGTAGAACTCATAATCCAAATTCTTTTTAATTTGTTCTATGTACGTAGTATTCTTATCTATCTCTTCTTTTGTTCCTAGATTAGATTGATAAGATTGATTGATATAGTTATAACTCTGATTATTATAGTTGTTATTGTTATAATTAGGGGCAAGATTTTTAACCTCCAGAGGTAAATGTTCTTTACCACCAGAAGTTAAATTTTTTGAATTGCAGAAGTTAAGTTTTTTTACTTCTGGAAGTTCACTTTCTTTACCTCTGGGCGAAATATTGCCCTTATTTACAGAATATGCACCCAAATTCGTTGTATTTTCTTCGTGAAACCCGTTTTTTCTCTCCGCTACTGACGTTCTGCTCTGATTCCAGAAGTTAAGTTTTTTTACTTCTGGAAGTTCATTTTCTTTACTTTCAGCAGTCATACTATTTTCCTGTGGATCACTCAAATACGGATCTTCTGGAAAAAATTGTCCCTCGGCGAAATACTCCTGATCTTCTCCTATTTCGCCATCATTATTTGAAGATTCGTTTTCTACAGATCCACATTTTTGCTCTTCATGCCCTGCTTCAGTTTCTACACTCTTATTCTCTTCTTGAATCACAAAGTTCTTAACATAAATAATATCTGGCTTGCCAAGGCCTTTTCGTTCTCTCTCAATTAAGCCAAACGTGCTCAGCTCTTTCATAATCTTTACGCAAGTTGGTTTTGAACAATTCAGATCTTCCATCACATTATCAATCGAATAAATAATATATGCTCTATTCTCATTATCCAACCAGTGATTCTTCATTGAAAGAGCCATTCTATCTAACATAAGTCCATACAAAAGCTTTGCATCACTGGACAAGCCTTTAAAATGCTGATCTTTTATTAGCAATCTCGGAATCCGATAGAATGAAAACTGTTCCGATTGTACTCCATAATAATAATCAAACTTTAATCCTTCTTCCATCACTGTATGTCCTCCTGTGTCTTTTTCCATTCCTCTAACAGATGAAGAATAATTTTTTCCATCTCCTCGCTGCTGTAACGATCATCAAAGTACTGGCTGAGCTTATCCATCTTCAACGTAACTTTTCTTTTATAAACATTTTTCTCTTCCAGAATTAGCCTTACCACTGTCGATGTCAGCTCATTCTTCTTCTCATACTCTTTCAACTTTGCTGACTGTCCCATGCTTACTGTGCACTTACTTTTTTCAATTGCATCCGCCACAATCTGCTGTGACTTCTTAGAAAGAAACGACAGATCTACTCCCTGTGAAAGTCCCAGTCTCTTCTCATCTACCATCTGGAGCAACTGGTCTGACAGTCTGGACAGCCAAAGATAACGCTGCACTTTCTTGGCATTCTCCCCTGCCACTTCTCCTACTTGATCAAGTGTACTCTTTCCAGATTTCTTTCCCTGATGCTTCAATGCTTCATATTTAAGCGCATATGCTTTCGCTTTTTCGCTCGGTAAGATACTTTCTCTCTGGATGTTAGAATCAACCATCATAATAGTTGCCTCATCGTCTGTATACTCACGGACGATAACTGGCATTTCTGTCCTTCCTGCAAGCTCTGATCCATGCTTTCTGCGATGTCCAGCGATCAGCTCATATCCTCCCTCAGCTCTTGGTCTTACAATACCCGGAATCAGCACACCATGTTCTCGGATACTTTCTGCAAGTTCTTCCATTTCCTTATCATCATTAACATGAAAAGGATGATTTTTAAACGTGTGCAGCTCACTTAATGTCACATTCACAATCTGATCAGATGCTACTGGCGCTTTCGCGCCAAACAACTCGTCATAACTGCTCAATTTTACCTTTAATGCACTTGCGTTTTTACTCATTTCCTAATACCTCCTCCGTTAAAGACTGATAAGCCTTTGCTACCTTTCCGTATGGGTCATGCTTATAAATACTGGTTCCTTCTGCTGATATCTCTGCTGCTCGTACTGACATTGGAATGCTGCTGTTGAAGATCCGTACTCTACTACCATAGTTCTCGATCAGTAATTTACTGATATCCCTTGCATAAGTGGTGCGGCTGTCAACCATAGTCATCAGAATGCCCTCTATTTCCAATCTAGGATTGATTTGACGTTTTACCTTGCCAATTGTCTTAATCAGCTGTTCTAATCCTTTTACTGGCAAATACGCAGCTTGTACAGGAATCAGAATGCTATCTGCCGCTGCTACCGCGTTAATCGTGAGCATTCCAAGTGACGGCATACAGTCAATCAAAATATAATCATATCTGCTGCGCTGCTCTTCTATATAAGAACGAAGCACAGTTTCTCTGCTCATTACATTTACCAGTGATACCTCAATGCCTGACAGCTCAATATTTCCCGGCATCAGATCAACGCCTTCCTCGTGTCTTAAAATACCATATGCTGCATCCATTTCTTTCTCATTGATAATGTTGCCCATTACATTTGCAAGCGTAATATCAAGCTTGTCAGGCTCTCTGTAGCCAAGACTTGCCGTCAAACTTCCCTGCGCATCAGCATCAATAAGCAGCACTCTCTTTCCCTGTCTTGCCAGTCCGATTCCAAGGTTACTTGTTGTCGTTGTCTTTCCTACGCCACCCTTCTGATTTGCAATCGCGATAACGCGGCAATTATTCTGTTCACCCATGATCAATTCTCCTTTATCTCTTTATTGCTCTGTAGTTTTTCTTGTATTTTTCTTTATGATTTCCATATAACATCTGTAGTTCTTGTCGGTTCCTTTGTTGGCATACAGATCAGAGATTTCCAGAACTCTGATCTGCAGATGATTCTTCATAAGCTTTTGGAACCATTCAATATCACTCTTAGTACCCATCATTCTTATTTTAAGCAATTATCTTTATCCTCCTGTAAGTTCACTAAGCTTTCGATTGCAGGATGTATACTCAGGATAGCGGATCTGAACTGCCTGCCAAAAGTATGGTGCATACTCACAGCAAAACAGTTCTTCAACGCTATACTGTCCGCACTCGTACAGTTGTTCTTCTATTGTAGTATCTTCATCTACGCTCGGTGTTCCGTTGCAATATAAGTTGAATGCCATTCTAACCACTTTCATGCTTCCACTGGTCTGCCAACTTGCCTGTAAGCATTCCGGCCTAACACAGCCTGTTTCAAAGCTGTAAATACTGTCAATGTGCTTTCTTGTATCACTGTTAATGCCAAGGCAATAGCAAAGTGCCATATGGTACTCATCCTGATACCGTACTTCTTTTAACTTTTCGTAATAGAATTTCTCATGGGCCTCACTAATAAAGATAATTCCATCTTTTAACTTGCTTGCACCTAACGCTGTACTGTTCATATTGAATTTCTCCTTATACTATATTTTTTTAACCACAACACAAAAAGGACACCTTTCCCAAAAATGCATTTAGGAAAAGTGTCCTCATATACGAATATGAACTTTCTCAAGTGAGACTTTAATTTAAAATCGCTTATTACGACTTATTAAAGCCGACAAATTTGTCGTACTCTTGTCGTACTGTACAACTTAAGGTACAAAAAATTATATTTTTAATAGAGCTTTGCGCCTGCCGGGATTCTGTCATTTACCATCAGAAGGTTCAGTCCTTCATGACCATCTTCCTCATGCACTGCTGAAATCAGCATACCTTCGGAATCAATTCCCATCATCTTTCTCGGCGGCAGATTTACGATAGCGATTGCTGTCTTACCAACCAGTTCTTCCGGCTCGTAATACTCATGAATACCGCTTAAAATCACGCGATCCTTACGTTCTCCATCGTCTAATGTGAACTTAAGAAGCTTCTTTGACTTCGGTACTGCTTCACATGCCAGGATCTTAACTGCACGGAAATCTGATTTTGCAAATGTCTCAAAATCAACCATTTCCTTGAAGATTGGCTCGATCTTTACGTTGGAAAAATCGACCTTTTCTTCTGCCTTTGGAGCCTCCTCAACCGGCTTTGTAGCCTTCTTATCGGAGTCGAGTGACTTCATTGTCGGAAACAGGAGAACATCTCTTATTGCTGCTGAATCTGTTAACAGCATTACAAGACGGTCGATACCATATCCGATACCACCTGTCGGCGGCATACCTACTTCCAGTGCGTTCAGGAAGTCTTCATCGGTATGGTTTGCTTCCTCATCACCAGCATCAGCTGCTGCATCCTGTGCTTTGAAACGCTCTCTCTGGTCAATCGGATCGTTTAACTCAGAATATGCGTTACACATCTCCCAAGTATTGATATACAGCTCAAAACGCTCTACCTTGTTAGGATCGGACGGCTTCTTCTTTGTAAGCGGAGAAATTTCAATCGGATGATCCATAATGAATGTCGGCTGAATAAGCTTATCCTCACAGTACTCCTCGAAGAACATGTTGATGATATCGCCTCTCTTATGACGTGCCTCATATTCAATCTTATGCTGATCAGCTAATGCCTTTGCTTCCTCATCAGTCTTAACCTGATCAAAATCGATGCCGGCATACTGCTTGATAGCATCAATCATAGTAAGACGTGCAAATGGCTTGCCAAGATCAATCGGTGTTCCATTATAAGAAATCAATGTGCTGCCGCATACCTTTTCAGCCAGATAACGGAACATGCTCTCAGTCAGCTCCATCATACCTTCATAATCTGTGTATGCCTGATACAGCTCCATCAGAGTAAACTCTGGGTTATGACGTGTATCAACACCCTCATTACGGAATACTCGGCCAATCTCATATACTCGCTCAAGTCCGCCAACGATCAATCTCTTTAAGTACAGCTCAAGAGAAATACGAAGCTTTACATCCTCATCAAGTGCATTGTAATGAGTTTCAAATGGTCTGGCAGCTGCACCACCTGCATTAGAAACAAGCATTGGTGTCTCTACCTCCATGAAATCTCTTCCATCGAGGAAATTACGGATTTCCTTGATAATCTTAGAACGCTTAATAAAGGTATCCTTTACCTCTGGGTTCATGATCAGATCGACATAACGCTGACGATAACGGATATCGGTATTCGTCAGGCCATGGAATTTCTCCGGAAGAATCTGAAGACTCTTAGAAAGCAGTGTAATCTCAGCAACATGTACAGACTTCTCACCTGTTTTTGTGGTGAATGGTGTACCCTTGATACCTACGATATCACCGATATCCATTTTCTTAAATGCCTTATATGCATCCTCTCCAATGCTGTCTCTTGCCACATAGCACTGAATATTACCGTCTCTGTCCTGAATATTGCAGAAAGATGCCTTTCCCATAACACGCTTGCTCATCATACGGCCTGCGATGGAAACATCCTTTCCTTCAAACTGCTCGTAATTGTCCTTAATCTGCTGTGTATGTGCAGTTACATCATACTTTGTGATGGTAAAGGGATCATTTCCCTGCTCCTGCAGCTCAGCAAGCTTCTCGCGGCGTACCTTAAGAAGCTGATTAATGTCCTGATTATTATCCGCCATCGTATAAAACTCCTATCTTTAATATCTCTTTACGTCTAATACCTGATACTTTACTTCATTGCCCATGAAGTCTACTTTAATGATGTCGCCTCTCTTTTTGCCAATCATTGCCTTTCCAAGAGGAGACTCATTGGAAATCTTGAACTCAAGGCTGTTCACCTCTGCGGAACCAACGATAGAAAACTCCATCTCCTCGCCAGACTCCAGATCCTTTAAGGTAACTGCTGAACCAAGGTTTGCAACATTGTGGTCAATATCATCATCAGAAATAACAACTGCATTCTTGATCAGGTTTTCCAGTTCCTCAATCTTTGCCTCGTTGTCACGCTGCTCATCTCTAGCTGCATCGTACTCAGCGTTCTCGGAAAGGTCACCCTGCTCACGTGCCTCTTTGATCTTATCTGCAATCTCCTTACGAATGATCACTTTACGCTCATGTAACTCGTCTTCCAGCTTTTTCAGACCTTCGACGGTCATCATTTTCTTTTCTGCCATGACTGTAACCATGCCTTTCTACGGCCTGCCTGCAGGCTCATTAATATTATTGATTTCATACTTTAACTTAAAGAAACGACAAAAGAACCTTCTGTCGCTCAAACTATTATATCGGAAACAGCAAACCTTGTCAACAGACTTTTTAGCTCCTCATAGGTAGTAATTTGATTAACCTCCTGGCGGAGTTTGGAAGATCCCGGATACCCTGCCGTGTACCACGCAACCTGCTTTCTCATCTGCAGCATTCCCATATGTTCACCTACATATTCTATCTGCATTGATGCATGACGAAGAATCATCTGACATACTTCTTTGTAGGTTGGACGCGGACTAATTGGCTGTCCTTCAAATGATTCCTTTAATTCTCTAAAGATCCATGGATTTCCCTTAGCCGCACGCGCCACCATAATTCCGTCACAGCCGGTTTCCTCCATCATTTTCTTTGCTGATGATGCATCTGTGATATCACCATTTCCGATAACAGGAATTTTAACCGCTTCTTTTACCTGGCGAATGATCTCCCAATCTGCCTTTCCACTGTAATACTGCTGTCTTGTCCGTCCATGAACTGCAACTGCTGCTGCACCGCTTTCCTGTGCAATTCTTGCAATCTCAACGGCATTTACGCTTGATTCATCCCATCCACGGCGAATCTTCACCGTTACAGGCTTTTTTACCGCTTTTGCCATAGCTTCTATAACTTTTCCGGCAAGAATTGGATCCTTCATGAGTGCCGAGCCCTCATGATTATTGACAACCTTTGGAACTGGGCATCCCATATTTAAATCAATTATATCATATGGGCCTTCCTCTAGTTTTTTTGCCATATCCGCCAGAAGCTCTGGCTCACTTCCAAACAGCTGCACGGCAAGCGGATGCTCACCATCTTCTGTTTCTAAAATTGGCTCTGTATTTTTGTTGTGATATGACAATGCCTTTGCACTGACCATCTCCGTATATAAAAGTCCACAGCCCATTTCCCTGCAAAGACGACGAAATGGCAGGTCAGTTACCCCCGCCATCGGCCCTAACGCAACAGGATGGGAAATTTCTACTGTTCCTATCCTCATAAAATTTCTTTTCCTGCCTCTTCTACTGTTTTATTCAAAAACATCACGCGATAGTACATCTCAAGCGATGACATTAATTCACGCTTTTGTCTTTGTAACTGATGCAGCTTTAATCCTGCACCAATATCATCATAATAATAATCCATATCATCTGCCGTTGTCTTCATAATCAGTGTTCCGTCCGGCTCAAACTCAAGCGTCAAAATGCCGCCTACGTCTTCGGTAAACCAGACACACATGATTTGAAGTTCCTGCTTAACAGAATCCGGCAGTGCTGAAAACTCCTGATTCAGATAGTATTTCTGATCGTATGAATTTGCTCCGCAGAGCACTACATTTTGTTCCATGGTGTTCCTCTTTGTACTTTCTTCTAGTTTTGCAAAAAGCCCCGTCTCGTAAAGCACATTCACCTCGGGGCTTTGCTCAGTAACAATGCGTACTTATACGTACCCGTAAATGCCCCTCACAGATACCTCTCCCGCAATGACTTCCTCGACTTTTCCATCTTCGCGCTGTACAAGGAGTGCGCCGTCCTCTTTTATTCCAAGACAAATTCCCTGCCAGGCGCCTGACGGTGCCAGCACATTAACGCGATTGTCCTTATTTGCCAGGCGGCTTTCATATTCAGCCTTTAAATTTTTCAGACTCTCTGCGCTTACAAATTGTTCATATAAAACTTCAAATTCTTCGAGAACCTTTGCCAGAAGTTCATTTCGAAGAAGCGTTTTTCCTGTCACAAGTTTTAACGAAGTTGCAGTGTTTTGAATTTCCTTTGGAAAATCGGTCATCTGGACATTTATGCCAATTCCTACAATCACATAATGAATCTGATCCATATCAGCACTCATCTCTGTTAAAATGCCGCAAAGCTTTTTTCCCTGATAGACAATATCATTTGGCCACTTGATCTGTGTTTTGATGCCGGCATATTCATCAATTGCACGGCTTACTGCAAGCGCCGCAACTAATGTAAGCATGGATGCGTTTTCCGGCTGAATCTGTGGACGAAGCAGAAGAGAAAACGCAAGTGCACTTCCCTTTGGTGTCTCCCAATGTCTTCCAAGACGGCCTTTTCCTGCCTCCTGCGCATTAGCCACAGCAACGCTTCCATTAGGTGCGCCCTGCTCTCCTGCAAGCTTTAATCTTGTATTTGTAGAATCGGTGACATCATAGACCATGAGATTTTTGCCAAGCCATTTTGTATTAATGCGGCTTGCACAGCTCTCCTTAGTCAAAATATCCGGTTCTTTTTTCAGGCTGTACCCTTTATTTCGCACTGCCTCTATCTCGTATCCGTCCTCTTCTAAGCTCTTCATTACTTTCCACACTGCTGTTCTTGAAACATTCAGGTGATCTGAAAGCTCCTGACCAGATAAAAAACCTTCTGTGCTTTGCAAAAGCTCCAATAATTTCTGTTTCACAGACTGCCTCCCAAAATTGTTAATATACTCGCCGTCAGAAAGCTCACCATAAATGTAGCACCTATCAGATACAATATGCCGCCTGCCAGATGGCTTTTGTCCTCACCTATAGTTCGGATTCCTCTTGCTAAAAACAAAAGTGCTGCCGCTGCAAATGCGATAATAAAGAAATACTCATAATGTTTCCAATCCACCACCAGAATCACAGCTGATATGACGATCAATAATGACATAAAAATCTCTGTCAGCGCGAATCCCCATCTTTTGCGTCTGTGTTCCATAGCCTAACAAAACCTCCGGTTAAATGGTTGCTGCAATCACAGCTTTAATCGTATGCATACGGTTTTCTGCCTCATCAAATACAATTGACTGGCTGCTCTCGAATACTTCATCTGTCACTTCCATCTCAGTCAATCCAAACTTTTCTGAGATTTCTTTTCCTATTCCTGTATTTAAATCATGGAATGCTGGAAGACAATGCATAAATACAGCCCCCTCTGCTGCATTATCCATAGCTGCCTTATTTACCTGATATGGAAGCAAATCGTGGATACGCTCCTCCCATACTGCAGCCGGCTCGCCCATGGATACCCATACGTCAGTATAAATGACATCTGCACCTGTCGTTCCTGCCTTAACATCCTCTGTCAATGTAACAGAACCACCGCTTTCCTTTGCAAATGCTTTACACTGCTCAACTAGACTTTCATCTGGGAAGTATTTCTTATTAGTGCAGGCAGTAAAGTGAAGTCCCATCTTACTGCAGGCGATCATTAGGGAATTACCCATGTTGTATCTGGCATCGCCCATATAAGTAAAATGAATGCCTTTTAAATGACCAAAATGCTCGCGGATTGTTAAAAGATCTGCTAACATCTGAGTTGGATGAAATTCATTTGTTAAGCCATTCCAAACCGGCACTGATGAATATTTTGCCAATTCCTCGACAATTGCCTGTCCATAACCACGATATTCAATTCCATCGTACATGCGGCTTAACACTCTTGCTGTATCTGCAATGCTTTCCTTTTTTCCAATCTGAGAACCTGACGGATCCAGATAAGTTACGCTAATCCCAAGATCATGTGCTGCTACCTCGAAGGAACAGCGTGTTCTTGTGCTTGTCTTTTCAAAAATCAGCGCAATATTTTTTCCGCGAAAAGTATCAACCAAAATACCTTCTTTCTTCTTATCCTTTAAGTCTGCCGCCAGATCAAGCAGGTAAGTAATCTCCTCTGGTGTATAGTCAAGCAGTTTTAAAAAATCTCTTCCTTTTAAATTCATCGCAAACCTCATTTCTGCTGCGGCTGCAGCGGCTGTCTTGTAAAGCTGGCATTCATCATTAGTATAAATTTTCAAAACATAATTGTCAAGAAAAAAGGATATATTAGTCTAATACCAGTTTCCCATTTACTACATGATAATCACGATAACGGTGGCGAAGCAGCTTTTTTCTCATATACGAAAACGTGTACGCTTCTCCTTTTGCTGCTGTCATCTTTAACAGGTATTCCAGCAGGAAACGAGTTTCATCATTCATCACATAAACATCCTTTGCACGTGCATAATATTCCCATGCACTACGGCATGTATAATTTTCCTTCTGGTAATTACGGCTTGCACTGATTCTGTCAATTACCATCTCTGCAACAAAACGCTTTGGCATCTTAGCTCCTATAAAACCATCTTTAGGATTGACAGCGTAATCGATCCAATATTCAAAATGATGGCGGTTGCGTCCCTTATGATGCAGCCAGCCCTGTGAATATCCTTTTTCTTCCTTTTCGCGATTGATCGGACTTCTTTTTCCGCCCTCATAATATTTCACACCTGCAAGAAACTCAATTGGTGCATATTTTGACAGATCATGCTTCAGTCCCTGACTGATCAGACCTACCCTAATACAGTCTCTTGTGACTAGCCACTTGTGATGATTGATCGTGTGAAGATGTCCTAAAAATTGTTTTATCATGCTTGCTCCTTCCAAAATTTTCGCTGCTGCTCACTATTTAGGCTATGAACTGCAGCCTTTTTGAAATTTTTTACGAAAACGTTTTCGTTTCCTCTTGATTTTTTATTTTTTTTCTACTATACTGATTGTAACAGGGTTTTACCGCTCGAAATTTTGAATAACCCGAAGAAAAGGAGGTTGCTATGAAATACGGATATTTCGATGACAGCTCCAGAGAGTATGTCATTACCACCCCAAAAACCCCTCTGCCATGGATTAATTACCTTGGCTGTGAGGATTTCTTCTCTATTAAGTCCAACACAAGTGGCGGCTATTGCTTCTATAAGGATGCAAAGTTGCTGCGACTTACACGTTATCGTTACAATAATGTTCCTTTTGATGATGGCGGTCATTATTTCTACATAAAGGACGGCGATACCGTTTGGAATCCAGGCTGGCAGCCTGTACAGACTGAGCTTGACAGCTATGAGTGCCGTCACGGCATGGGCTACAGCATTTTTACAGGTGTTAAAAACGGCCTGAAGGCACAAGTTACTTCTTTCGTTCCGATGGGCTATACCTGTGAAGTCAACAAGTTAACTTTAACCAATGAGTCCGACACTGTCAAGAATTTTTCTGTATTTTCTTATGTTGAATTTTGCCTGTGGAATGCCATGGATGATATGACAAATTTCCAAAGAAACTTCAGCACTGGTGAGGTTGAGGTCATGGGTTCTGTCATCATTCACAAGACCGAGTATCGTGAACGCCGCAGACATTATGCCATCTTTGGTGTAAACACACCTATAGACGGCTTTGATACTGACCGTGACAGCTTCCTTGGCGCTTACCGTGGTTATCATAACCCTCAGGTTGTCGAAGATGGAAAATCTAAAAACTCTATGGCAAGCGGATGGGCTCCGATTGGAAGTCACCAGATTACCCTTTCATTACAGCCTGGCGAAACAAAAACTTATATTTACGTATTAGGCTATTGTGAGAATCCTGCTGATCAGAAATGGGAATCACAGGGCGTTGTAAACAAGGCTCCTGCTAAAGCTCTTATGGAAGCATTTGCAACAGAAGCACAGGCGGATGCAGCTCTTGATCACTTAAAGGAATACTGGAGCCAGCTGTTAGGCAAGTTCCATGTTGAGTCTGACTATACAGAGATGAACCGCATGGTTAATGTATGGAATCAGTACCAGTGTATGGTTACATTCAATATGTCCCGCTCTGCTTCTTACTTTGAATCAGGAATCGGCCGTGGCATGGGATTTCGTGATTCCTGCCAGGATTTATTTGGCTTCGTCCATCTGATCCCTGAAAAGGCAAGACAGCGTATCATTGACATTGCTTCCACTCAGATGGAAGACGGAAGTGCTTACCATCAGTATCAGCCGCTGACAAAACGCGGCAACTCTGATATTGGAAGCGGCTTTAATGATGACCCGTTATGGCTGATTGCTGCTGTAGCAGCTTACATCAAGGAAACAGGCGACTATTCTATTCTTGAGGAGTCTGTTCCCTTTGATAACAAGGAAGAGACTGCAGTTCCTTTAATGGAGCATCTGCGCCGTTCCTTCAATTTTACAGTTACACACCGCGGACCACATAAGCTTCCGTTAATTGGACGTGCTGACTGGAATGACTGTCTAAACTTAAACTGCTTCTCATCTGAACCTGGCGAATCCTTCCAGACAAGCGGACCTTCTGAGGGACCAGTTGCAGAATCTGTATTTATTGCAGCCATGTTTGTCAAGTATGGAAAAGAATACGCTATGCTTTGTCAAAGACAGGGATTAGACAAGGAAGCTGACGATGCACTGGCACAGGTAGACGATATGTATCAGACAATTCTTACCGCTGGCTGGGACGGCGAATGGTTTGTCCGTGCTTATGATGCTTACGAGAATAAGGTTGGTTCTCATGAGTGTGAGGATGGCAAGATCTTTATTGAACCACAGGGCTTTTGTGTACTTGCTGGCGTTGGCATTAAAGAAGGCCATGCAAATAAGGCACTTGCCAGCGTAGAAAAGATTCTTGATACAAAATATGGCATTGTCTTACTGCAGCCAGCTTACAAGGATTATCATCTTGAACTTGGTGAGGTTTCCTCTTATCCGCCGGGATATAAGGAAAATGCTGGTATCTTCTGCCACAACAATCCTTGGATCTCTATCGCTGAGACATGCGTTGGTCATGGAAACCGCGCGTTTGATGTATACCGCAAGATCTGCCCGGCGTATATTGAAAATATCAGTGAGATCCATCGCACCGAACCTTATGTATATTCTCAGATGATCGCTGGTAAGGATGCGAAAAACTTTGGTGAGGCAAAGAACAGCTGGCTGACTGGAACTGCTGCATGGACGTTCTTGAATGTTTCTCAGGCAATCCTTGGCATACAGCCAGATTATGACGGACTTGTCGTTGATCCATGTATTCCATCTGAGTTGTCCGGCTTTACCATTACCAGAAAGTTCCGTGATGTTACATACACCATTGAGGTTCAAAATCCAAACAAGAGCCAGAAGGGTATCTCAAAGCTTATTGTTGACGGTGTCACAGTTGATGGAAACCAGATTCCTTATGATGCTTCTAAGAAACAGGTTCATGTTGTTGCTGTACTTGATGCATAATACCACAATCTTATTTGTTTTTTAAATAGTCTTAGACATAAAGAAAGGCCTCTTTGAATACATGTTAGTAAACATGTTCAAAGAGGCTTTTTCATGCGCTCAAAATTTATTTCTGTAATTCGCACACTTCTTCTTTCATTTCTGATTAGTATAATCATTCTTTGCCTGATGGCACTTCTTATGTGGAAGCTCTCACTGTCGGACGTACAGGTAAAGACTGGACTTTATTTGTCCTACCTTCTCTCCTGCCTGTTCGGCGGTTTTTGCTTTGGACACATCTTTCCTAAAAGGCGCATTCTCTGGGGACTTTGCTTTGGAATCGGGTATTTCGTTCTACTCGCACTCGTCTGTGTTGTTGTCGCAAAGGCTACTTTGTCGTACCCCGCCTTTCTTGTTCTTGGCCTTTGCTGCCTCGGAGGATGCGCTGGATCATTCTTTAGTTAGTCTTAGCAGAAGCATCTTCCATAGCGATACCACATACGTTTAAGGCGGCTCTGACGCGCTGTCGCATCTGATGCCATATCACGATACAGCTGTGCCGTCTCATCGCGCAGCTCTGTTCCATAGGCATGATTGCTAAAGGTGAGTTCCTGCAAAAGATCCTGAAGCCACATCAGTTTTTCCTGTGTTATTGTCGGGAACGATTCCTGAAGCGCTGCTGCATCAGCTGCTGTACTGATTTTCTCAAGGTTTTCTGCTTCACACAGCGCATCCATTCTGGAAAGAGCATATAATAATGCTTCTTTTGGCTCACCCTTTAAATGCTGTTCCTGACGCTTTAAACGCATCTTTCTCTGATAGATCATTCCAAAGATGATAAGCGCAATAAATAAAATACAGCAAAGCACAATCAAAATCACACGCATTAGAAGCTTGAAAAAATGATTATCCTTAGAATTATCTGTATTATTCTGATTATTAGGATCGCTCTGACTTTGCTGCTGATTCGGCGCTGTTGGCTGATTTTGCTCTGATGGCTTAGCCGGTTCTGATGGCTGCTCATTTTCTGCTGTTGTCTCTGGCGTAGTTTCAAAGATTCCCTCTACTGTTGCCTGAGGCTCCTCTACCTGCGTCTCTGGTTCTGCCGGATTTGTTGCATTTTCAAGCTGATCGGAACTAATAGTAGAATCCTGTCCGTCGTTTGAATCAGCTAAATCTGCCTCATCTATAAAGCCTGGTGTTACCTCGATTGGAATCCAGCCAACACCCTTTACATAAATCTCAGCCCAGGCATGCGCTGCCTCATCCATAATGGCCTGTGCACCATTTCCTGATTCCAAATCGCGCACCAGATATCCTTCTACATAGCGCGCCGGGATTCCATAAAGCCTGAATAAAAGTACTGCTGCTGATGCAAAATGCGTACATACACCCTGCTTATTTTCATACAGGAAATATTCTACATAATCATTTCCACGCGGAGTTGAGCCTGGTGTCTTTGTATAAGAGGCATGCGCTTCAAGCGTTGATCGCACAAATGACACACAATCTGCAATTGATGTAAATTTCTTTCCTGAATATTCTTCATAGAAGGAATCAAGTCCCTTTGTTGGCAGTGACAGATAGACTGAATCTGCAAAGGCGCGGTAAGACGCATCTTGTGTTTCGTATGAGCCTGCCGTCTCAAGCTTTTGAATATTTGAAAGACGCTGCGTATTCATATAGTACATAGAAAAGATCTCTCTATCTGTTTCCTGCTTTGGATACGCATCAAATGGCTCCCCCGCTGTAAAATCAACAAGACTTGTACCATACGGAATGTACGAGAAGGCACTGTTTGCATCTACGTCTGAAATAACAAGATCTCGTCTGGCAACAGATTCATCACCACTATTATAGAGATTTTCCAAAACCTGATAATACTGACTGCTTAAGCTTATCAGATCCATACCCGTTGCAAGTCCCTCTTCGTTTTGCTTATCACTAAGCTCGCGCCAGCCGCTGCCCGTATAATTGCTTCCTACGTAGCCTCGAATATAAAGCGGTGCCTTTAAATCACTCGAAATATCTAAATATAAATGCGTCTCATTATAATCGCGCACCTCTTTTACATTACTAAGCTTACCGCCGTGGACGCCGCTGCTTCGAATAATATCAACAGGAAGCCAATCCCACTCACCTCTAGTCACCTTCTTCCAGAAGGTCTCCAGACTCTTTAACAGATCTCCGTTTCGAATATCCTCACGTATCTGGCTTTGTGCTTCATATCCATCTGTAAATGCAGGTCCCAACATAAAACGGCTCACTGGAAGAAGCAGCAAGAACAAAGCGGCAATTACAACAGATGTCTGCCACCTAAGCATTCCAAATGCGCTATTGCTCATCTTTACTGTAACTGTTCTCACACTAAGACTCTCACGATAACGGCTGTACTGCAGAGAAAACATACCTATCAGCACAAACAGCATCATTAAAAATGATGGCATTGCCGGAAGCTCTCCAACTGCAAGCGCAAGAATAAAGATTACGCCAAATAATAGTGCTGTCACCCTTCCATCTAATGAACGAATCGTTCCAAGCGATAAAATTGCTCCAATTAAAAATGCTGCAAACAACAGCGTAATCAAATAAGAGACTGCTGAAACTGGCTCAATAGCTGCAAGTGAAACTTTTGTACCATAATACTCATTTATATATCCTGCATAACTGTTATAGAATCCCAACAATCCACTAAAAATACTGTTGTGAAATACAATTCCTGCTAACAGATAAATGCCAAATAAGACCGGCCATGTAATCATGCGGCTGATTGGGAGTTCCCAGGCTGCTGTTATAAGAAGGCCGATCACAATCGTTCCCACCACAAGCAGCACATAATTTAGCTCAATCTCATAGGTAAGCGCAAGTCCAAGCACCACACCAAGCATTCCTATTAAAAAATAGATAACGCGCAGCAGCAAAAACAATCGCTCATGAAACTTGCCGTGAGTCCGGATTCGGTCAGCCTGAACAACCTGCTCGACCAGAATGCCCTTCTCTTCGTTTTCCATGAAGTTCCTCCTTCGTTGCAAATTAAATATACAATTTAATTATGACAGTTAATTTTATCATATCTCAATCAATTCATGAATCTCGTTAATTGTAAGAATTGATTTTCTTGTACCATCTGATGACAAAAAGTCACCTAATTGTTCATCTTTATTCGTATCCATACAGCTTATTGCAATCATACGGTACAGCGGTGTACTGCGGCTGCTTTTATACTCCTCCCAGTACAGCTTGTCAGTTCTTTTTGCACTGACAAGAAGCTTACTCATAACAGCTGTAATGTCATCCATTCCTTTAATCAGATGTTCTTCAAATGCACCTCCACCATCCTGTGAATACCAGATCATGCGATGATGACACTCGTTAAAACAAAGTGCCGCTGAAAGCGAATAACAAAGATCATATACCGACTGAATCTCCTCTATTGTCTGATAACGAAGATCCAGAAAAATTCCAACTGAATCACTGATTGGCCTTGACAGTTCCTTAATCATCATCTGATCAAGGCGGGCTGTCATCTTCCAATGAACTCTTGACATTTTGTCGCCCTGACGAAATTCGCGGATCTGATAAATTTCAGCAGGATCATCTCCTGCATTATGCTTATCGTACTCCTCGCTGTCACTGTCAAAATTACGGCAGGCATCTGTCACAGCGACTTGAAGATCAAGAAGATGAGGCATTACAACACACTCTGCCTGAGCAGAAATTGTTTTTTTTCTCTGAAATAATCTCAGATAATCGAAGACTACAATTCGCTCAAATGAAATTTTAATCACACCACAATATGTGGAACAAAATGTAAATGGAACAGTTACTGATGTTTTTGCCGGTGCACGCAGATTGATATCATAGGATTCCTTTTCTCCATCTAATGTATTGCTGACATTTACTCTTACAGACGCATCTGTTATCGGAAACCAGCCATTATTATGAAAACGAATAGGAATTTCTATTTTTTCTTCACAGTCTGCCACCTGCTGTCCATTTCCAATTGTTACCTTAACGTTTTTTTTGTGATACCAGGTAAGTGCAAATAATGCTATTGGAAGCAGCAGCTCAAACGCCAGAAATACTCCAGGAACAGGACTTTCATACATCAGTGCAATATATGATGTGATTATAACCAGAAGAATATAGACTATTTTTCTTCCCCACATAAAAACTCTCCTTTCAGGAAAAAGCAAACAAAGGCCTTATAGAACATGCTCCTACAAGGCCTGTCTTTTTATTTTGCCTTTGGCTGAGGGATCAGCTTTAAGATCTGCTCAAGAATGCCTTCTGCTGTTAATCCGCCCACCTTTGCCTTTGTATTTAAAATCAGACGATGCGCACATACATCAGTAAATACAGCAGCCACATCTGCTGGAACTACATAATCGCGCTCCTGAAGGTACGCATGTGCACTTGCCATATTAATCAGCGCCAGCGTTCCTCTTGGGCTGACGCCAAGTGTCAAATACTGATGCTTTCTGGTCGCATTGACAAGATCTGTCGTATACTGATAGATCAGATCGTGAATAAATACCTTCTCGACCTCTTTCTTCATCTCAAGAATATCTTCAACGGTGAGAGATGCTGGAATATCATCTACAGAATATTCCTTTTTGCTCTTCATCATAGAAATTTCATCTGCCTGACTTGGATAGCCCAAAGACATACGAACCATGAAACGGTCAAGCTGAGACTCCGGCAACAGCTGTGTACCAGAAGATCCTGTAGGGTTCTCTGTTGCAATTACCATAAATGGCTGCGGCACTTCTCTTTTTACTGCATCAATTGTGACAGTGCCTTCTTCCATAACCTCAAGCAGTGCAGACTGTGTCTTTGGTGATGTACGGTTAATCTCATCTGCAAGAAACAGATTACACATAACAGCGCCTGGATAATACACAAACTTTCCAGTATCCTTCTGATACATATGATAACCACACACATCAGACGGAAGCACGTCTGGTGTAAACTGCATACGTTTTTGTTTTAAGGACAATGCTTTTGAGAATGCCAGCGCCAGCGTTGTCTTTCCTACACCAGGAATATCCTCCATCAGTATATGACCGCCTGCAAGCATCGTACACATAAGCTTATTCAGACTCTCATCCTTACCCTTGATTACCTTTTTTATATCATCAATTGCCTGCCAAACTTTCTTTACGTTTTGTATATTCTCCATGTTTCCTCTCATTCCTTGTCTTATGCCTCATCTGCCTGTGATTCTGCATCATAAACAGTCTCACTGACAGATTCTGACGTATTTTCTTCAGATGATTTTTCAGATGATGGAACAGATGTCTTTCCATCCAGCATATCCTTTAAGTTCTTTAGTGCCTCATCCTTTACGCATGCTTCCTGGTATCTTGTATTTACATTTGCAACCAGTTCACGCACGGACTCCCATCCGGCAACCTCCTGCAGATAAGCTGCGATCTCGCCATCCTTCGCATTCTTATCAATATACAGGCTTCCATCCTTATTCTGACAAATATAAAGTCGAATCATAGATGGTGCCTTCGTGTCAATTCCAATAAACTTTATCTCATAATATACATATGCTATATAAGTATTATCAGCAATACCTGGAACTGTATAGCAGATAATGTTCTCATAGGACTCAACATATTCACACTGCTTTTTAAGTGCTTCCTCACTAAATTCTGTATCCTGCACAACAATCTGCTTAAGATCCTTGACATCTGCCTTTTTTACTGCATCAAAATACTTCTGTACCAGTTCTTTTACTTCCGGCACGCCGTCCTTTTCTAAGGATTGAATCTGATTGTTATTATTGTTTTGATTTTCTGTAACATCAACAACCGTCTGGATTTCCTGACGATCTTTGTTGCCTTTTCTGCTCGTAATCAAAATAACTGCCACAATCAGCGCAGCTGCTACCAGAATAATGACAAAGTATGGAAGAATCCTTCTGACCACACCTGGTTTTTTCTTTCTCTTAAAATTATTTTTTGCCATAATTCCTTCCTATTCTGCCATCTTGCGTTACTGCGCTGTACGCGGACGCGCCTCAGGCTCATCAAAATATCGTTCTTTCACCAGTTCAACTGGCATCTGCTTTCCTGTCCACAATGTAAATGCCTCTGCACCCTGATACAGCAACATATATAACCCATTAAAACAGCTGCAGCCCTGACTCTTAGCAATTTCCATCAGCTTTGTCTCTCTTGGATTATAGATTACATCTGATACTATTAAATCTGGATGGAAGAAATCTGCTGATGTAATCAGACTTCTATCTGTATCTGGTGCCATGCCTACATTTGTGCCATTTGTCAAAATACGACTTGTCAAAAGCTCTTTTTTAATCACAGACTCATCTGAATAATCAAATAAATTAATCTTACATGCTGTCTGCTTTGTCAGCTGATTAATCACCTGCCTTGCATGCTCTGTCGATTTTCCCGGGCGACAAAATACAGAAATCTCCCGCACACCATCAAGTGCTGCCTGAACAAGAATAGATGTTGCTGCGCCTCCTGCTCCAAGAAGAGTCATTTTCTCACCATTGATCGAAAATCCTGCTTCTTTTACGGCTCTCATATAGCCTGTTCCATCCGTATTGTATCCCATAAGCTTTCCATTTTCATTCACAACCGTATTCACAGAGCCTGTAATCGACGCTGCTGGCGAAAGTACATCACAAAGCTGTGCCATCTTAGACTTATTTGGCATAGTACAGTTCCAACCTTTTGCTCCCAAACTTACAAGACCGTCTACGGCACCACTAAGACCTTCAATGCCAACATCAAAACAAAGATAGACATAATTAATTCCTAACTCCTGAAATGATGTATTGTGCATCATCGGTGATTTGCTGTGTCCCACCGGACTTCCAAGCAGGCCGGTAAGGCCTGTCTTTCCATTTATTATCATAGACATATCCTTTCCTGATACCTTTTGCAGCAGTTTTTTACTGTCATTTCTTGTCACCACCAAAATGACATAAACTGACCAAGCTCCTATATACTTTAATACGAATCTGTAAAATATGCAAGCTTTTTATCTCTTTTGCCACACGCAGCACTTTATTTTGTGCAAAATTACCATGATATGGTGTGATTACACTACGATAGTGACAGTATCCTCGTCTGAATCATACTCATAAACATGATTTGACAAAAAATCTGTACTTACAGCATCTGTCAGATTTACCTCCTCCACAATTTCCTTTAACTGTGACGGATCTGTGTCTTTATCTTTTGCAAGAAGCAGTACCTCGTGCATACTTGACGGCAAAATATAATATGCACCGCCAAGCTTTTTTGCTGCCGTCCTAAGGATACCCGGATACATGATGACTGATGCTCCAAAAAATGCTTTACTGTTTGTCAGCGCAAATAAATGAGGAAAATCAGACTGTACTGGCAGCTCAGGCAGCCCAATTAATGCCTCTACGCTATTTAAAGACGGTGGAAAACGGCGAATCATAGATGCGATGGCTGTCTGGAATAAAATGTCCTCTGTCACCTCCCAGATTCTGCAATGATCCTGATACACAACGGCAGCACCCATCGTTGTGTCTGTTCCCTCAAATACCAGTTGATAGATAATGGCAAGATCAAGAATACGTCTATGTGGGACAAGTGATAAAAATTCCTTATTTTTCTGATATGAAATGAGCCGCACTGATAAAAAGGCAGCAGCACATTCAAAGTTTGTAAATACCTCTCCCTCCACCTTATTATTTTCTGTTACCATATCAAGCACGTTTTTTAATTCCTTTTGAATGCTTTCCATAGAATAGCCATGCTGATATAAACGGTAAAACGGCGCCATATATATCCAAGGAGTTGTTCTTTTTCCTTTGTGGTATAATGACACCGTTTTTATCTTTGCTGTATGTTTTTGTTCAATTGTCTGTACGGTAACCTTTTCCTCCGCCTCGCAGGCAGACTGAAGACCCGCAGTAATAGTAAATAAAAATTGTTGATAATCCATATTGCTCCTCCGTTCTAAACTCCAGAAAAGCTGGATGAGAGAACACACCTGAAGGGAATCGAACCCCCGCACGTAGATCCGGATTCTACTGCTCTATCCACTGAGCTACAGGTGTATATGAGTCAGCTGTTAGATCACGCAGCTGACTCTGAAACAAAATGTTAAATATTTTGTTTTAAATTTCTGATCAGATTATACTCTGGATAAATACTCACCTGTTCTGGTATCGATCTTGATTACCTCACCGTTCTCTACGAACAACGGAACATTTACCTGTGCACCAGTCTCAACGATTGCTGGCTTAGTAGCACCAGTAGCAGTATTTCCCTTGAAGCCTGGCTCAGTATCAGTAACCTGAAGCTCTACAAACAGCGGCGGCTCGATTGAGAATACGTTTCCATTGTGGGAACATACCTTGCACATCTCGTTCTCCTTAACGAACTTTAATGCGTCACCGATCAGCTCGCTTCCAAGTGCGATCTGCTCATAGGTATCATTGTCCATGAAGTAGTACAGATCTCCATCCTGATACAGATACTGCATATCCTTACGGTCAATTCTTGCCTCCGGGAACTTCTCGGTTGGACGGAAAGATCTCTCGATTACTCCACCATTCTTGATATCCTTTAACTTTGTACGAACAAATGCCGCACCCTTACCTGGTTTTACATGCTGAAACTCAAGGATCTGATAGACAGTGCCTTCAATTTCCAAAGTCTTACCATTTCTGAAATCACCAGCTGAAATCATTTTTTTTCCTCCTGTAAATGAGAATTAACGGCATCTTTCTGTACTCTTGCACAGATGCCTATCGTTCTAAACAAACGCAAACGCCCATAAAATGGCGCTACATACTATATTATCATACAATAAAAAATATAACTTTTCAAGTAGTATTTTTAAAACTCTTTAAAAATTTCCTCTGCCAGTTCCCCAGGTGTTTTCTGATCTACATCTAGCACAAAATCTGCACCGCTTAAATAATGTGCCTCACGCTGTTTCATCAGTGTACGCACACGCTCTCCACTGTCATCTCCTTTAAGAAGCGGGCGCGTTGTGTCACCCTTTAAACGAGCCAAAACAGTCTCTGGCTGAATCCTTAAATAGACTACCATGCCGAGTTTTTTTAAAAGCTTTCTGTTTTCCTCACGAAGCGGCATTCCACCTCCGCATGAAATCACAAATTGCTTATCTTGTACAAGCAGCGTCTTGAGTGCTTTTGTCTCTGCCTGACGAAAATAATCTTCTCCTTTTTGAGCAAAAATATCAGAAATGCTCATTTTCTCACAAGCTTCTATATAGGCATCAGTATCAATCAGCTCGAATCCTTTTTTTACAAGCTCTTTTCCTACTGTTGTCTTTCCTGCTCCCATAAAGCCAATCAAAACAATTGAACTCATCGCTTATTCCTCCTGTGGTAAAAAAACAATACTATACGCTCTATATAACGCTTTAGCACTATCTGTATTTCTTCCTTTGGATGAATTGGCTGAACAAGATATGTCCTAATTCCAGCTCTGTTTGCGCCATAAATATCTGTAAAGATCTGATCTCCGATAAAAATCGTTGTATCTGGTGTTGTATGAATACGCTTCATGGCATCCTCATAACCGCGTACTGATGGCTTCCCTGCTTTATAAATATAGTCACTTCCAACTTCCTTCGCAAACGTACTGACACGCGGCTCCTTATTATTTGAAATAATGCAGGTTTTTAAACCAATGCTACGAAGATGTTCAAACAATTCCTTTGCCTGTTTTGTAGCTGGCTCTCCATGCCTTACAAGCGTATTATCCACATCGAATAGTACGCCGCGCACGCCGTTATCATATTCCTTTTGATAATCAATCTGGTAGGCAGACGCTGCCTCTGCCCATGGATACAATTTACTCACTGTTTTTTCTCTCTCTGAATCATATTTTCAAGCTCTTGTGCAAAATTATTCAAATCCGTAAAAGAGCGATATACACTCGCAAAGCGCACATAAGCGACCTCATCAAGTGTTTTTAACTTTTCCATCACCAGCTCACCAATCACCTTGCTGCTGACTTCTTTTTCATAATTATTAAAGATAGTTGTCTCAATATCATCCACCAGACGATTTACTGCATCAGTCGGGATCGGACGTTTATGGCATGCCATAACAATTCCAGTTTTTAATTTTTCCCTCGAATAAGCCTCTCTTGTCTGATCCTTTTTTACTACCATCAGCGGAAATACTTCAATCTTTTCATATGTTGTAAAGCGCCGGTTGCACACCTCACACATCCTGCGCCTGCGGATCGCAGTATTATCGTCAGAAGGCCTTGAATCAATTACTTTTGTTGTATCTTCTCCGCAAAACGGACACTTCATTGCTGCCTCCATTCCTGCTGTCTGCCAGCATCTCTTTAATGCTATTATTATAAAATAAAAAGGTATGTAAGGTCAAGTTTTTTCTGAATTGTTTTCAATTCTATTTTTCTTTATCTCTGATTGGTTTTTCTCCCTCATCAATATCAACTAATATGATATCTGGTCCAATCTGACATACCCTACAAAATGGAATGCGATATTCCGTATCTCGTCCGAATAACCCACATATTTTTCCTGTGCCCGGAACAATCAAATGTGTTATGCAGCCTGTTTTTCGATCAAATTCAATGTCACACACATAGCCAAGTCTTTTGCAGTCTTTTATATTAATCACTTCTTTTTGCCTTAAATCACAAATACGCATATGCTACCCTCAAAAGCATTTCACTTTCTCGGTATAGTATATGCGTATTAAATATATGCTGCCTTCTGGCAAATATATTAGACACTATGTTAATATATATTGTTTAGTGCTCTGTTCCAAACTCAGACAGCTTTAAGCCTGGATTTCTTTCCAGTACCATCTGCGGACTCCAGCTATTTGCAAACAATAACAGCGGACGATCCTTCAGATCCTTAATTTTCTTCATATCGGATGTTCCATTGATTCTTGCTACATCCACATTCTCCCAATCCTCAATCCAGCGGATATACTCGTATGGCAGCGGATCAAGGCGAATCTCTACATTGTACTCATTTTCCAGACGGAATTTCAAAACGTCAAACTGCAGCACGCCGACAACTCCTACAATGATCTCTTCCATTCCAGTGTTAAATTCCTGGAAAATCTGAATAGCACCTTCAAGAGCAATCTGACTGATTCCCTTAATGAACTGCTTACGCTTCATTGTATCCATCTGACGCACTCTGGCAAAATGCTCTGGTGCGAATGTTGGAATTCCGTCAAATGCCATATTACCCATCTTAGGAGAACATATTGTATCTCCAATTGAGAAAATACCTGGATCAAATACACCAATGATATCTCCGGCATATGCCTCTTCTACGATTGTTCGCTCTGATGCCATCATCTGCTGCGGCTGTGTCAGACGAATCTTTCTGCCGCCCTGCACATGGTTCACCTCCATGCCGGCTTCAAACTTTCCAGAACAAATTCTCATAAATGCGATACGGTCTCTGTGTGCCTTATTCATGTTTGCCTGAATCTTAAATACAAAGGCAGAGAAATTATCATCAAATGGGCTGATTTCACCGATTGAGCTATGTCTTGGAAGCGGTGATGTTGTCATTTTTAAGAAATGCTCAAGGAATGTCTCAACACCAAAGTTTGTCAGTGCAGAACCAAAGAATACAGGAGAAATCTCACCATTACTTACCTTATCCTGATCAAATTCCTCACATGCACCATCAAGCAGCTCAATATCCTCAAGCAGCTTCTGATAACCAATAATACCAACCTGATCCTCAGCACCTTCAACATCAAGCTCATGACTCTCAATCTCATGCATACCTGCATCTGCTGCAACGAATGTAGTAATCTTATTTGTGTTACGATCATAAACACCCTTGAAATTCTTACCGCATCCGATTGGCCAATTGATTGGGCAGGTCTTAATACCAAGCACGCGCTCGATCTCATCCATCAGATCAAATGGGTCATTTGCCTCACGGTCTAATTTGTTGATAAAAGTAAAAATTGGAATATGGCGCATAACACAAACCTTAAACAGCTTAATTGTCTGCGCCTCAACACCCTTAGAAGCATCAATTACCATAACGGCAGAATCTGCTGCCATCAGAGTACGATACGTATCCTCTGAGAAATCCTGATGACCTGGTGTATCCAAAATGTTGATGCAATAGCCTTCATAGTGGAACTGTAAAACGGAAGAGGTTACGGAAATACCTCTTTGCTTTTCAATCTCCATCCAGTCAGAAACAGCGTGCTTTGCTGTTTTTCTTCCCTTTACGGAACCTGCCTGATTGATTGCTCCTCCATATAAAAGGAACTTCTCTGTTAATGTAGTTTTACCCGCATCCGGGTGAGAAATAATGGCAAACGTTCTTCGTTTGCTGATTTCATTTTCATATAATGACATTGTGTTCCATGCCTTTCTTCTTCAAATGTTCTTATTTACTATTTTTCATTTTGTTCACAGCAAACTATTGTAACAGATTCAGTCTTTTTGTGCAACCCCCTTCACAATTTTATACCATTTGCCATTATACCAAATCCGTCCAGAATATCCCCAATTAAGGTATCCGTTCTGGATACGATACAGTGTACCATAATATTCAACAAGGCCATTGTAATTCCAGTTCAAACTACCTTTTTCTACATAATACCAAGCACCATCACTGTGTTTTACAAGACTAGTGTACTCCCAATTTAATCTTCCTGACTGAATATAATACCAAGTTCCTCCATAATTAACAAGACCAGTATACTTCCAATTCAGAATACTATTATATACATAATACCAAGTTCCATAATAATTTGTCAGTCCTGTATACTTCCAGTCCAAAATTCCCTTTTCTACATAATACCAGATTCCATTATACTTAACCAAACCTGTATAACTTTGGTTAAGCTTGCCACCTGACACATAATACCAGGTTCCTCCATAATTTGCCAGTCCTGTATATCCCCAGTTCAGCATGCCTTTATATACATAGTACCAAGTGCTGTAATACTTTGTTAGACCAGTATAATTCCAATTTAATATTCCTTTTTCCACATAGTACCAATTTCCATTGTATTTTACAAGACCAGTATACTGAGTATTAACTGCTCCTGCATTTAAATCATACCAAGTACCTTCATATAAAGTAAGACCTGTATAGTTCGACACTGTTCCGCCTAATACATAATACTTCTTTCCCTGATATGCTGCAAAACCTGTGTAACTAGTATCAACCTGATCATTTTTATAGTAATATTTCTTTCCATCAGAAGCCACTGAAATTCCATTTAGGATTCGTCTGTTGGCACACCTGCCCTCATTGATTCCATAATCCAGATAATGATCTACATACTTTGTATTATCATCACCAAATAATTCCTGCAGATCCGGATAATTCGCTTTATAGAGCGTAACATCAAATGACTCACTGGCACGTCTGCCTTCACCTATTCCATAATCCACAAAATGCTTCAATGCTGCCGCATAATCATTTCCAAATGCTGACTTTAAATCTGAGTAACGATTCAAATAGTATTTAGCATCAAATACTGGAGCGTAGTCAACACCTTTATAAATTGTTGACGTCTTATCACTGTCATCATTATCCTCTGCGAAATCACCTTTTGTTCCATCCCATCCGGCTTTTTTCCCAGTTAGGAAATAATGCTCATAATACGCGTCAATATCATTTCCATATGCTTTTTCAAGCTTTGGATAACGCTTTCGATAAGAATTCACATCAAAGCCATCAAAAAATCCCTGTTCTATCGTTACACCACAACCAACAAACAAACGGTACTGTGTCTGTGTGCCATCCTCAGCTGTAACGGTTATTGTGCTAACCTCAACCTTGTGAGACATGCTTCCAATATTGGAAAATTTCAGTGTAGCTGATGAAGATGCAGTTTTTACTCTGATATTCGCATAAACTGTCTTTTCTCCTACACTATAATAAAAATCTTTTTGTGTCTTATCAAATGCAGTGATTACTTCCTGGTCATTTACTGTCAATGACTTTAAGCAGCTATTTTGATTTTTTCGTTCCTGTGGTTTGGGTGAAGATACCGGACGCTCCTCATAAACAGGAATCAAAAAAACAAAACTATTTCCTAATTGACCACTATTGGTATAGGATCTTCTTACTTGATTTCCCTCTGAATACGGTGCCATGATATTGGTCATGTATTGATGCCAATATTTACCGTTATACTGACCGTCATAGTCAAATTTTTGGGCATATAGCGTATTCTGATTTTTGAGAATATACAGATTGGCAAACTTCAATGAACCGCCAATCAATGCCTTTGTTGGGGTATCCCAAGATCCACTTGATACTGTACCATCTGGAAGCATCATTGTCGAACCCGTCTTTGCCTCTTTTAATCCATTCTGCACGATTTGATCTCTACTTGAACCAGTTGCCTGTATATTGAAATAATTGTACAATCCTTCATATCCAGCATATTTTCCAGAAATCAAATCAGACGTACCTGCTCCTTGCTCTTGTCTGACACGGCTTGCAAGTGCTACTGGATTAATATTGTATTTTTCACCAATCCAGCAAAACAGCCATGCATATGTGTAATCAGCCCCAGGAACCGTCGCATTTGACATAAATTCATTTGCAAGCGCAGCTTCTACTACTGATTCTGTCTGATAAGACTCATACGTGAGTGCTTCAAACATAAAGATATCATTTTCATTCAGGAAATTTCTCGGATCCATATAATAACGTATGGTATCCTCAGATGCCCCAGCCCAATTTGGTTCCCACTGTTTCCAAGTATTAGTCTGCCAATTGTAATCTCTGTCTAACATAGATCTAAAACATTCATTCTGAGACATACTTATAAGGGCTCTTGCAGGTGTCGTAACCTGTTGATTTACTGCATATGAAAAATTATCACCCACATAAACCGGCTTAAATACCCAATTAGGATGTGCCTGATGAAGTGCATTCAAGGCACTTTGGTAATCTGCTGGAAAGGCCTGTGTCTCATCCGCTGCCATCAGATTGGCATCATAGCTCACAGAAAGCACTTCAAATGGAATATATCCTTCATAACAGTATTCATTAATATCAAAAATAACATGCGCCCATCGCGGCTCTTCCTCCACACAAACTACAGATGTTATGTAAACATAAGAACCCGCTGGAAGTGTCACCAACTCTGACGAATCTTTTTTCCATCCAGAATATACTTTTGAATCTGTATTTAAGCTTGCATTAGCATAGAAGCTTTCTTCAACTCCTTCTAACTCTGCTTCTTCTGTTGTTTCCTCTTCTGTAGATTCCTCTTCTGTAGATTCCTCTTCTGTAAATTCTTCTTCTGTAGACTCTTCCTCTGTAAATTCTTCTGTAGAATACTCTGTTTCATTTTCCTGTGTTTCTTCTACACTGTCAGCCTCTGACGAGGTCTGCACTGTCTCCTGCGTCTGAGGCTCACTTTGAATTTCCGTTTGTGTTGGCTGCTCTGTCTGAACTTCACTTGTTTCTGCCTGTGATGCTGACGATGATTCTTCCGATGGAATCACTTCACTTTCCTGCGCAGATGTTTCTGTCTGAGTTTCCTGCGACTGAGTCTTGACCGTTTCGGATTCTGTTTCAGACGTCAGCTCTTCAGGCTGCATTTGCGTTTCTTGCATCTGCTCTTGCAACTTCGTTTCAAATGCACTTTGACTGGACGTTTCCTGTGCTGCTGTCGGAATAACAGACCCTAACAGCATTCCAATAGAAAGCAGTCCTGCAATACCTTTTTTCAGCAATACTTGTTTTCTCAATCGCCTTACCTCCATTTTAGCTTACACAGAAACGACACTGCAGCAAACGCTGCAGCGCCTTTACATGTGATTACTTTAATGCTTCCTTATAAAACTCCTTGAACTCGCTGTAGCCTTCTGCTGTCAGCTGTTCCTTCTGGAACTTCTTATTCTTATTCATCCATGCAACAAGAATCTGCTGTCCTGCTGCACGTCCTGCCATTGCTTCCTGAAGAACAGTGCCAAGCACCTTGCTATCTACACCCTTTTCTACCAAATATGCAATCTTTTCCTTGCTGCCTGGAACAGTAAAGCCCTCATCTAAGAGAATTGTTACAATACGCTCAAATCCGATTGAGAAGCCACATGCTGGAGTTTCCATTCCTGTGAACTTGCCAACCATCTTATCATAACGTCCGCCTCCGGCAATTGAACCTGGGAAGCCCTCTACTCCGATCTCGAAAATAGTTCCAGTATAGTAAGACATACCACGAACTAATGTTGGATCAAACTGCAGCTTAAAGCTTGCCTGAGTTGTTGCCGTAACTGCCTCACAAATCTGCTTTAAGTTCTCTGCTGCGCCGCCCTCTAAGCAATCACCAAGTGTCTCTGCAAGATAAGCAACACCATCCTCTGCTTCATTCAAGCCTTTGAACAGACCCATATAGCGTTCGATTGATTCCTCTGCAAAACCATTTGATGCAAGCTCTTTTGCTACACCATCAAGACCGATCTTATCCATCTTATCCAAAATGATAAAGACTTCATCATACTGTGCTTCATCAAAGCCGCTGTACTTTGCCATGCCCTTTAAAATACGGCGGTCATTGATATGTACGGTAAATCCCTTAAAGCCAACCTTTCCAAGAAGTGTAGTTGTTGCCAAAATCAGCTCGATCTCTGCAAGATTTGTCGGATCTCCAAGAATATCAATATCACACTGATAGAACTGTCTGAAACGACCCTTCTGCGGACGGTCAGCTCTCCATACCGGTCCGATCTGCAATGCCTTAAACGGCTTTGGCAGATTTGCTGCATTATTGGAATAATATCTTGACAACGGAACAGTCAGGTCATAGCGAAGACCACTATCTACCAAATCTGCTTCTGTCTGTGCTGTTTCTAAGTTTAACTTCTCACCACGCTTTAAGATCTTAAAGATAAGCTTCTCATTCTCACCACCCTGCTTATTGCTTAAGTTTGCAATATTTTCAACACAAGGTGTTTCAATCGGTGTGAAACCAAATCCCTTATACGTTTCCTTAATCAGCCCAATCACATAATCACGGATCTGCATTTCTGCCGGCTGAATATCCTTCATGCCTGTAACAGGCTTCTTTACTAATGCCATAAAACACTCCTCTTTCCACTATCAGGGCTTTCCCTGTATGATACACTACGTTCAACATTATACGTTTTTGCAATAGGCTGTGTCAACTGTTTTTTAGTTTTCCCATCCCATGAGAATAAATTACAGCCAGTTTTCCAGAACATCATTAAGTTTATTCATATCCAGCGGTTTTGCGATATGTCCATTCATGCCTGTATTTTTTGCCAGCTGTACATCTTCCGCAAAAGCATTGGCGGTCATGGCAACAATAGGCAGTTTTCCCTGTTCACCCGGAAGGCTCCTGATTGCTGCTGTTGCCTCATAGCCATTCATGACAGGCATTTGAATATCCATAAAAATAAGATCATACGAACTTTTCGGAGAAGCTTCCACTTTCTCAACTGCAATTTTCCCATTTTCTGCTGTTTCCACTTCTGCACCTGTCATCTGCAAAATTTCAACAGCAATTTCTCTGTTTAACTCATTATCCTCGACCAACAGAATCCTTTTTCCCGTGTAGTCTGATTTTGACAGCTTCTCCAAATAATTTCTTGCTGTTTTTTCTTTTCTTTCTGAAGTAAACTGCCGCAGTGTAGCCGTCAGACGAGAACGAAACAGCGGTTTTGCAATAAAAGCATCTATGCCTGCAGCCTTTGCTTCTTCTTCGATCTCGCTAAATTCATAAGACGTCAGTACAATGATGGTGATCTCTTTACCTATCCGTTTTCTGATCTGTCTGGCAGTTTCTATGCCATCCATTTCCGGCATCTTCCAGTCTAAAATAACAGCAAAGTAATCATCTTTCAACTCATGACGTGCATAACAGCACTCAACGGCTTCCCTGCCAGAGAGAACCCATTCACCCATAATACCGATTTCCTTCAGTGTGGCAACTGTACTTTCACAGCATGTCCTATCATCATCCACAACCAGAACCGGCAAATTCATTAGATCTTTGTCCTGTTCTTTTTCTTTTTCCTGAAGCTCCAGATAAATTGTTACCGTAATTTTAGTTCCCTTGTGTAAGGTACTATCCACTTTAATAGTGCCATTCATCAGGTTCACAATATTTCTGCTGATTGCCATTCCCAGACCAGTTCCCTGAACCTTAGTTGTCCGGTGGTCATCTGCGCGGCTGAAAGGATCAAACATGATTTTCTGGAATTCCGGTGACATACCGATCCCATTATCCTCAATCGTAAATTCATAGCATCCAAGTTCCGAAAATCCATTTGGCTTTTCCTCTATAGAAAAGGTAATATTTCCACCATCCGGTGTATACTTGATCGCATTGCTCATCAGATTCACAAATACCTGCTGGATTCTCAGGCTGTCACCACAGACATCCTCATGTTCAATATGATTGATGTGTATATCAAAATTATGTTTATGTTCATCAAGCACCGGTTTCGTAAGCGTAATAAGATTATCCACAAGCTCCGACAGATTGAAATCTTCCTGAGCCAGCGTCATTTTTCCACTTTCAATACGTGCCATATCCAATACTCCATTGATCAGCCCCAACAGATGACGACTTGATTCTGTAATCTTGCCAAGACACTCAATAACTCTGTCATGACTCTCAATATTTGCTCCTGCGATTGCCGTCAGACCAACAATGGCATTCATCGGTGTCCGGATATCATGGGACATATTGGAAAGAAATTCTGTCTTCGCACGATTTGCATTTTCTGCCGACCGGTAAGCTTCTTTCAATGCCTGACGAGATTCGATCTCTGCTTTTTTCTCCTGTGTCACATCTATGGATGCCAGCAATACTCTTACGAGCTTTCCATTTTCCCATTTTAATGGAATATAAGAAGCTATTTTATAAGTCTTTTCATCCAGGCTGCAGTACTCAAACTTATAAATATCATTTTCACATTTCAGATTCTTCCGGATATTTTCCGGTGTTATCAGTATATCAATAGCTTCCAATGGTTCCAGTGTCTTATACTTTTCAAGAACCTGCCTCTGGAAATCATGATAAAATCCCAGAGGTTTATATATTATATGGCCATTCAGATTGTAGAATTCATATCTGTCATTTTCCAGATCACAGACAACAAAACGGTCAACCAGACGCACAATACTCTGAATCAGCTGCTCCATGGAAGCATTATCCGCTGCCATCTGCAGATGCCGTGCGCTCTCTACC
>ERZ836829.498-NODE-498-length-46358-cov-67.839168_pt1 | contig 46358 bp, 44 predicted proteins | sample MGYA00519574_ERZ836829 | MGnify/ENA primary metagenome ERZ836829 (study PRJEB31850, sample SAMEA3708808) | human gut metagenome | biome: human gut; feature: human-associated habitat; material: faeces | place: China | collected 2014 ...
TCGCCGGCATGGGCTTCTCCAACGTGGGTCTGGGCATCGTCCACTCCATGGCACATGGCCTGTCCGCTCTGTACGACACCCCGCACGGTGTGGCCTGCGCCATCCTGCTGCCGGTGGGTCTGGAGTACAACAAGAGCGTCGCCGGTGAGCGCTACCGCGCCGTGGGCAAGGCCATGGGCGTTGTGGGCATCGATGAGATGAACGATGTGGAAGCCGCTGACGCAACCATCGCCGCCGTCAAGCAGCTGAGCGCAGACGTGGGCATCCCCACAAATCTGCACGGCATCCTGAAGGAAGAGGATATCCAGTTCCTCGCCGAGTCCGCATTTGCGGATGCCTGCCGTCCCGGCAATCCCCGCGACACCAGCGTGGAAGAGATCGTGGAGCTGTATAAGAGCCAGCTGTGATTCCGCTCTGTAAATTCAAGCTGTAATTTTGGGCCCTGCTGTCCTTCGGGATGGCAGGGCCTTTTTCTAAGATGTATCTGAAAACAAAGCAACAGACTGGATCTTCGTCTTTTCAGAGATGCCCGGAGAGCCTGCCGCGTCGCAGAGTGACAAAATTTCTGCACGGCTCTTGTACACAGCGCCCAAAACAGGTACAATCAATGCAGTAAGAAAAAACTGGAAGCGAAAGGAACCTTATGACGCTGAACTTCTATACTCTGGGTGTTATTTATCTAGTATATTCCTTTTTGGGCTGGGTGGCTGAGACGGTAGTCGCGACCATCCGGGGCGGAAGGTTTGCCAACCGCGGTGCGGCGGCAGGCCCGTTCTGCTTTATCTACGGTACCACCGGCGTGCTGCTGGCCGTGAGTTTCGGCGACCTGCGCACCGAGCCGGTCTACCTGTTCTTTGCCTGTATGATGGCGGCAACGGTGATGGAATGGATCACCGCCAAGCTGTTGGAACGCCTGCACCGCCGCAAGTGGTGGGACTATTCCGGAAAAAAATTCAATCTGAACGGCTATGTGTGCCTGCAGTATTCGCTGCTGTGGGGTGCACTGGGCACGGCAAGTGTGCTGTGGGGCAATAATGTGCTGCTGCGGCTGTGTGCGCATATCCCGGTCTGGCTGCTGCGCCCGGCAGTATGGGTCTCGCTGACGGTGGCGGTGCTGGACCAGATCGGTTCGGCGGTGCTGGTGCAGCAGTATGCGGCCCGGCACCCGATGCTGGAGCAGCTCAACCAGAGACTGGGGGAGCGGTCGGACACGCTGCGCCGCAGGATCGCGCTTTACATTGAAAAACGCATCCAGTATGCTTACCCGGCTGCGGCCCGGCAGGAGCAGACTGCGCTCCGGAAGGGGGAAAAGAACTTCCTCAGCGTGTCCGACCTGCTGTGGCTGTTCGTGATCGGCGCGTTTCTGGGCGACATGGTGGAGACGGTGTTCTGCCGCGTGACCGCCGGGGTCTGGATGAGCCGCTCCAGTCTGGTCTGGGGGCCGTTCAGCGTGGTGTGGGGTCTGGCGCTGGTGCTGGCAACGGTGCTGCTGCGTCAGGAAAAGGACCGGAGCGACCGCTATCTGTTCGCCTTCGGCACCGTCATGGGCGGTGTGTACGAATACGTGTGCAGCGCCGTCACCGAGCTGCTGTTCGGCACCGTGTTCTGGGACTACAGCAAGTTCAAGTTCAATCTGGGCGGGCGCATCAACCTGCTGTACTGCTTTTTCTGGGGCATTGCGGCGGTGATATGGATGCGCTACGGCTATCCGCTGGTGCTCAGAGGCATGGAGAAGGTGCGCAGCCGCGTCCGCCCATGGATGACCGTCCTGCTGGCCGTATTCATGGCGGTGAACATGCTCACCAGTGCGCTGGCGCTGGCCCGGTACGATGCCCGCACCAGCGGTGAAGGCCCCAAGAACAGCATCGATATGCTGCTGGATGCGCATTTTGACGATGCCCGCATGGAGCGTATTTATCCCAACGCGAAGAAAGTAGCCAAGGCCGGATGAAATTTCAACGCGCCTCTTGCACTTTGGTGCAAAAACCGGTATAATATTTTTCGGATAAAAGGGAGTAAAGGGCGCTCGTTTTGCAAAAACGGTGCGCTGTGGCGCAGCGACATCCCGGCAGAAATGCCCGCTGTGTCACCGGAAGCTTGAGACTTTTATTACACTTTCCCGTTTTTGGGCAGGATGTAATAAAGGCCTCTTTTTTATTGCTGCTCTGCCAAAAACAAAAGGAGAAAACTATGCTCATTCCTGTTTTGCTGTTCATCGTGGGCCTGCTGTGCCTCATCAAGGGCGGCGACTGGTTCGTGGATGGTGCCACGGGCATTGCCCGCCGCTTCCATGTGCCGGAGCTGCTCATCGGTGCCACCGTGGTGTCCATCGGCACCACCCTGCCGGAGGTGATGGTCTCCACCACCTCGGCCTTTACCGGCCACGGCGAGATCGCCTACGGCAACGCCATCGGTTCGATCATCTGCAATGCATCGCTCATTGCGGCCCTCACCATTGCGGTAAAGCCGGGCAAGGTAGACCCCAAGAGCCTGCGCACGCCGGTGCTGTTTTTCTTTGTGGCAGCGGCCTTCTATGCCGGTGTGGCCTACACCACCGGCTACTTCTCCCGCCCGGTGGGCCTGATCCTTCTGGCCATGTTCGCAGCGTATATCATCTGCAACGTGATGGCCATGAAGAACGCCCCCGCCCCGGAAGAAGAGGAAGAACCGGAAGAAAATGCATCCTTTGCCAAGGAGCTGGGCCTGCTGGCCGTGGGCGCTGTGCTCATTGCCGTGGGTGCCAACCTGCTGGTGGACAACGGCACCCTGATCGCACAGGCACTGGGCGTGCCGGAGTCGGTGATCGCGCTCACCTTTGTGGCACTGGGCACCTCGCTGCCGGAGCTGGTCACGGCCATCACCTCGCTGGCAAAGGGCCACGGTGCACTTTCGCTGGGCAATGTCATTGGTGCAAACGTGTTCAATCTGGTGCTGGTGAGCGGTGTTTCCGCAGTGGTGGCACCCTTTAGCATTCCGCAGAACTCCCTGCTCTTCGGCCACAATGCATCGCTGGTGCTGGAGTTCCCGGTCATGTTCGCCGTGATGCTGCTGCTCACCCTGCCCGCTCTCTTCAAGGGCAAGCTGAGCCGCCCGCAGGGCATTGCGCTGCTGTGCATCTACGCGGCATTCTGTGTGGTGCAGTTCACCATCTGATAAAACAGCAAAAGGCCGACGCAGTACTGCGTCGGCCTTTTGCCGTTTTAAGGGTTACTTTTTCAAATGGGAATCCCAGCCGGAAGAGGTGATGACCTGCTGATCCGGTGTGCACCACATGGCTTCCACGCCGTCCAGACTTTCCACGATCTTCATCCCGTCCTCCAGCGGCTGGCAGAACAGGCCGGTGGTCAGGCAGTCGGCAAGGCCGGAGTCGCTGCACAGCACGGTCACGCCGTTAAAGTAGGCGGCGGGGAACAGGGTGTCCGGGTCGATCAGGTGGTGGTAGCGCTTGCCGTCCACCACGTAGTAGCGCTGGTAGTCGCCGCTGGTCACAAGGGCCATATCGCTCATGTTGATGGCACCGTCCAGCATGGAATCCGAGGTGTATACATCCGAAGAGCTCCACGGGTTTTCCACGCCGCCGGTCCACTGGCTGCCGTCCGGTTTTACACCAATGGCGCGCAGGTTGCCGCCCACGCTCACCAGAGCGCTGGTCAGGCCGCGGGCCTCGGCAGCCTGACACACCATTTCCACGGCGTAGCCCTTGCCCACGCTGCCCACATCCAGCAACATTTCCGGGTCGGCCAGATAAACGGTCTTGGCATCCGCGTCGATGATCACGTTGTTGATATCACAGTGCTGGGCGGCTGCTTCCAGCTCTTCCATGGTGGGCAGCTTGTTGTCGGCATCCGTCTCGGCGGCTTCGGCAGCTTCGCGGTAATTGTGCCAGATATTCAGCACGCTGCCCATGGCAATGTTCAGCTTGCCGTTGGTGGTCTGGTACATCTGGTCGGCCAGCTCCAGCATGGAGAGGATGCGGTCGTCCACCTCCACCGGAGCGCTGCCGGCATTGTCGTTGATGGTCTTGACGTTGGTCACGCCGGGGTAATCGTTGTAGATATCATACAGCTGGTTATAGGTAATAAGATCTGCGTGCAGGGCATCCATCTGGGTGTTGAATTCTTCCTCGCTCTCGCAGTAGGCGATCACCTGCGTTACGGTATCGAACACATCATAAAAAACGGTGGAATAGCGGGTAAGCTCTTTCTTTTTGGAGGCACAGCCTGCCAGCAGGCTCAGGCAGAGCACCCCGGCCAGCAGGGCGCTGACGAAACGTTTTGCGCGGGTCTTCATACGGTGCGGTTCTCCTTTGCGGCGGTAAAGGCGGCGTGCTCCTCCTGCAGGTGGGCCAGCAGATCGCCGAACACCCAGCTGCGGTTGGAGGAAGTCACAACGGCCTTGAGCGGAATGGTGACCTGTGCCTGCTTCATCAGATCCAGCAGGGTGTCCACATCCTTCTCCTTGAAGTTGGCCAGAACCACTGCCGGCGGGTAGGCACCCGGCTCCAGCACCAGCGTGCGGGCGGCCTTGGTCTCCACCTCGCCCAGCAGCTGGGCCACGGTCTTGCCCGCATCGGCAGGGGAGACGAGCAGCAGCTTCATGCCAAAGGCAGGAGCCATGCCTTCCAGCTTGCCGCGGTCGGCGGGGGAAAGGTTCCAGCCCAGAATCAGCGGGACACCGGCGTTCTGGTTGCGTGCGATATGTGCTTTCATAAAAAAACCTCATTTCAGGGTGGATTGCAAATACACTATAGTATAACACAAATACGCAAAAAATGGAATGCGGGGGGGGGGCCGGTACTACCGGGAAAAGTTTCAGAGAATTTCGAGCAAAGGCAACAAAAATTAGAAGAAATTACAAGGCAAATTTCAGTGCAGGTGAAGATTGTATGCAGAAAATAGAGGTGCTATACTAAAAATGCGAGACATAAGTCTCAGAAATTTAACAGAAAGCAGAGGTTTTGAGGATGAAAAAACAGAAGATGCGGTTCATCAGTGCAGTGCTTGCGGCATGCATGATGACATCTGTCCTTCCGGTCAATGCACTTGCTCTGGGGGGGGGGTACGCCTGAAAATGGCGTAACTGCGCTGGAAGATACCGCAGCCACAACGATCCCGTTTGAAGGCAAGATCATCACCGAAGGCGGCAATTACGAGATCCAGGCGGGGCCTTATACTGGTAAAATCGTGATCAATACGACACAGCCGGTGAATATTGCCATTAAAGGTAATGTTACATTCAGTAATTCTGATCCTTTTATCGATGTGGAAAATGCAGGAATCGTAAATATTAAGAGTGAAGCCGATTATGTAGTTGACTGTGCAACGTATGCAAAACACTTCATAAATGTAGCTTCTCCGTCAGCACAGGTGACAATTGAAAAAGGTAAATACACATCGAGAACCTTTAATGTAGGCATGGTTCCTGCAGGTACACTTACGGTAAATGATGCAGAAATGGAATCGAATGCTTACTGTCTGACAGCTTCAGGTTCTGGAAGGGTGATTATTAACGGGGGTACGTATATACATGATAAAAACCCGGCAGAAGAAAGAGCTGTTTTTTGGATTTTTAATGGTGGCCACATGACGTTGAACGATGTTACAGCGACCTCCGAGGAACCTGTTATCATTAACAGTACCGGCACGGTGGACGTCAATGGCGGCGACTTCCAAACCACCGGCACAAAAAGCTGCTTTGTCAACAGCTCTGCAAACCTGACCATTAACAAGGGCATCACAACAGACGGAACCTTTGCGTCTGAGGGTGCCAGCTGCATCAACAACAAATGGGGTCTTGTGGAAATCAACGGCGGCACCATTACCTCGGGCGCAGCCTGCACCATCGAAAACCGCGGCAGCCTGCGCATGAACAAAGGTACGGTCGCCAGCACGAATCCAGGTGCCGCGGTCATTGACTGCACCGGCAATTACGGCGGTGCGTGGATCAACGGTGGCACCATCAAGGGCGGACAAGACGGCATCCTTCTGAAGGATCTTGGCAGCTCCGGAGTGACCCTGACGCAGGCGACCTTTGAGGGCAACACCAACGATATCCATCTGGGCGATGGCCAGAAGATCAACATCAAAAAGACCTTTACCGGTACGGCAACGATCCTGACCGACGATCCAAGCCTCGGCCGTCATATCACGCTGGAAAACGAGGATCTCAGCTATCAGAACAAGCTGAAACTCATCAGCGTGGATCCCCACTACATCATCGGCTATAAGCGCGGCGATGATGGCGTGGAATACCGCTATCTGGCAGATGCCAACGGCAACATCGTCACCACTGAAAATGCGAAGGCAACCGCTAACCTCGGTGCCGGGGAGCAGGAGCTGGATACTGCCACCGTTGTGCCGGAACACACCACCGTGACCGTGACGGCAAACCTCCCGGAGGGCGCAGAGTTCCTCGGCTGGAGCGCCGTGCGTGCTGACGGCATTGCGCTGAAGCTGGGCGATGATCAGACCGCACACTTTGAGATGCCCGGTTGCAACGTGACCGTCGAAGCGCTGTATCAGGGTGGAAATGTTGACATCGACAACCCGAGCGGCAGCGGCAGCAGCGATGTGGTGGCCGGCATTGCGGCTGTTGCGCTGACCGGTGCAGCCGTGTGGGGCATTTACGAAACCGGAACCGGCATCTATCGCGTGCTGAATATGCCCGGTGTCCCCATGCCCTCCAACCGCGCCGGTCTGGCGACCCTGATCTGGGAAAAGGCCGGCTGCCCGGAACCGCAGACGGTGAAGAGCTTCAGCGACATCGATGACGCCGACCTTCATCTGCGGCAGGCTGCCAGCTGGATGGAAGAGCAGGGTCTGATGGACGATGTGAAGGAAAACGAGTTCCGCCCCTATCGCTATGTGACCAAGCTCCAAACCTGCCTTGTCTGGGATAAGGCCAAGGAAAAGAGCCTGATCTCCTGAAAAAGTAGATCATTCTTGTAACAACCCCGGGGTGACCGCAAGCGCCCCGGGGTTGTTTTTTTCACAGGAAAAGGGGCAGAACCGGAAGATGCAGTGTGAAAAAAGCAACGAGGAAGATCCCGCAGGATCTTCCTCGTTGCAAACACAAAATAATAATTCCGCAGAGGATAGTTCAAATCATCAGTTCAGCTTTTTGCCAAAGAACTCCACCTCTTTGCCAATGAACTGCATCAGCTCATCGAACTGGTCGGGGGTCAGGCTCTGGGCACCGTCGCACTTTGCCTTGGCGGGGTTGTTGTGCACTTCGATCATCAGGCCGTCGGCACCGGCAGCAACAGCGGCCTTTGCCAGATCCGGCACCATCCATGCGTGGCCGCAGGCATGGCTGGGGTCCACAATAACGGGCAGGTGGGTCATCTTGTGCAGCATCACCACACCGGCAAGGTCGAGGGTGTTGCGCATGCTGGTCTCAAAGGTGCGGATGCCGCGCTCGCAGAGGATGACGTTCTCGTTGCCCTCAGCCATGATGTACTCGGCGCTCATCACGAACTCTTCCAGCGTATTGGCAAGGCCGCGCTTGAGCAGCACCGGCTTCTTCTGACGGCCAACGGCCTTGAGCAGCTCAAAGTTCTGCATGTTGCGGGCACCCACCTGAATGAGGTCTACATTCTCGAACAGGGGCAGGTGCTCGGTGTTCATGATCTCGGTCACGATGGGAGCACCGGTGGCGCGGCGTGCCAGCTTGAGCAGGTCGAGGCCCTCGCTGCGCATACCCTGAAAGGAGTAGGGCGAGGTGCGGGGCTTGAATGCGCCGCCGCGCAGCAGGGAAGCACCCGCAGCCTTCACGCGCTGTGCGCAGTAGGTGATCTGCTGCTCGCTCTCGATGCTGCAGGGGCCTGCAATGACCGCAAAGTTTCCGCCGCCGATCTTTACGCCGTCCACATCGATCACGCTGTCGTCCGGGTGGAACTTGCGGTTGGCCTTCTTATAAGGCTCGGTCACGCGGCGGCAGGTCTCCACCACCGGGTTTGCCAGCACCCAACTCTCGGCCACGGCCTTGGTGTCGCCGATCAGGCCCAGAATGTGGCTCTCACTGCCCTTGGAATCGTTGATCTGCAGGCCCATATCCTGCAGTTCGTGGCAGAACTCGCGTACCTGTACCTCAGGTGCGTTCTGTTTGAGTACGATGATCATAGTGCTTTGTCTCCTTTGCCTTATCGTGTGAAACGGCGAGGGAGACCGGCTCCTTTGCCGCAGCTTGCAGTGTCAAACTTCAGGGTTCTGAAGTGTGTGACGCTATGATATCACTTCAGGAAACTGAAGTCAAGAGAATTTTGAATTTTTTTGAAGAAAGTGGTAGAATAGAAAAAACTCCTTCAGTCTCGCATACGCTCGACAGCTCCCTCTGAGAGGGCGCCCTTGGCAAAACAGGAAACGTTGCGTGGGCTGCCAAAGCCTCCCTCAATGAGAAAGACTTCCCCCGGCCGGGACAGATTCTCCCCGCGCCGGGGAGAAATGTCACCACAGGTGACAAAGAGAGGAACAGATGTCACGCAAGTGACAAAAAGGGGAGCAGTGGCATCGCGTAGCGATGACGGAAGGAGTCTGTTTAATGCAATCAGAAGGGGATATCAGAGATGGGAAAAGAAGCAAAAACCAATGCCATGCGCATTCTGGAGCGCGAGAAGGTGCCCTACACCGCCCACGAGTACGCTCATGAAGAGGGCGTTGCCGTGGCAGGTGTGGATGTGGCAGGCAGCATGGGCGAAGACCCTGCCTGCGTGTATAAGACGCTGGTGACGCAGGGCAATAGCAAAAACTATTTTGTGTTCGTCATTCCGGTGGCAGCAGAGCTGGATCTGAAAGCCGCTGCCCGCAGTGTGGGCGAAAAAAGCGTTGCCATGATCCATGTGGCCGATATCAACAAGGTCACCGGCTATGTGCGCGGTGGCTGCAGCCCGGTAGGCATGAAAAAGCAGTATAAGACTGTGTTCGATGAGAGCGTGCTGACGCAGGAGAAGGTCTATGTCTCCGGCGGGCGCATCGGCACGCAGGTGTGCTGTGCCCCGGCGGACCTCATCCGCGCTGCACGGGCAATTACAGCAAAAATTATTTTTTAAAAAAGTCCGTCTATTGTACAAAAAGTTAACGCATCCTATTTACATAAAATATACTTAAACTATAAGTCATACTTAAAAAGAAAAACAATGTCGAAACTGCACAAAACTTTTGAAAGTTTTTTGACGGCATGAAAACACAAGGTAGAATTTGTGGGAACACTCTTTTCAAAGATGTTTTTTTGCCGTAAACTGTATGTAGTACAGGGACGGCGGCCCGCAGAAAGGGCTTTTCCGCCGCCTGAAAACGCAAGCACAAGGAACTGCGGAGGAGAACTTCAATGATGAAGATGCTGCCGGGTCTCATGGGTCGAAACAACATTCGGGCATGTCAGGGGCATCGTGCAACTTTGTGCAAAGCGTCGGGAGAGCATACGCAGAATTAAAGGCCGTGGTACGGGTGTACCGCAGCCTTTTTTGTTTGTCGGTTGAGAAAGAGAGGTTTGGATATGGTTCGTAAAGTGGCTGTGATCATGGGTTCTGACAGCGATTGGCCGGTGGTAAAGGGCGCATGTGCCCAGCTGAAAGCGCTGGACATCCCTTTTGAGGCGCACATCCTTTCGGCACACCGCACCCCTGCCGGGGCAGCGGAGTTTGCCAAAAGCGCCCGTGCCAACGGCTTCGGCGTGATCCTGTGCGCAGCAGGCATGGCAGCACATCTGGCGGGTGCCTTTGCTGCCAACACCACCCTGCCGGTGATCGGCATTCCCATGAAGGGCGGTGCCATGGACGGCATGGATGCCCTGCTTGCCACGGTGCAGATGCCCAGCGGCATCCCGGTGGCAACGGTGGCTCTGAACGGTGCCAAGAACGCCGCATGGCTGGCTGCGGAAATTCTGGCTTTGAGCGACGACGCTCTGGCCGAAAAGCTGGCAGCAGAGCGCACCGCCATGGCCGCACAGATCGCTGCCAAAGAGGAAAAGCTGCAGGCTGAGATCGCCCAGCTGTAAAGGAGAACCAATGTCTGATTTTGCATATCCGCTGCACGAAGAATGCGGCGTTTTCGGCATTTACGACCGTGCCGGTACCGAGGATGTGGCCGCTGCGGCCTACTCGGCTCTGTATGCCCTGCAGCACCGTGGTCAGGAGAGCTGCGGCATCGCCGTGAACGATGATGGCGTGATCAACGGCCACCGCGACCTCGGCCTTGTGAACGAGGTGTTCACCCCGGCGGTGCTGGCAAGTCTGGCAAACCCCAATGCGCACATGGCTACCGGTCACGTGCGCTACGCCACGGCAGGCAGCCGTGTGCGCGCCAATGCACAACCCATGATCGTGCGCCATGGCCGCGGCACCATGGCACTGTGCCACAACGGCAACCTGACCAACGCCATCGAGCTGCGCCGCCAGCTGGAAAACGAGGGTGCCATCTTCCACGGCTCCTCCGATACCGAGGTGATCTGCTACCTGATCACCCGCAACCGCCTGCGCATGGGCAGCATCGAGACCGCCATCAGCAAGACGATGGACGTGCTGGAAGGTGCCTACAGTTTGGTGATCATGTCGGCCACCAAACTCATTGCAGTGCGTGACCCCCGCGGCTACCGGCCCCTGTGCATCGGCACCCTGCCCGGCGGCGGCTACGTGTTTGCCAGCGAGAGCTGTGCACTGGATGCCGCCGGTGCCACCCTGCTGCGGGATGTGGAGCCCGGCGAGATCGTGGTGGCAGACGCAAAAACCGGTGAGCTGCGCAGCATCAAGGATCACTGCGGTCGGCCGGACACCCAGATGTGCGTGTTCGAGTTCATTTATTTCTCCCGTCCGGACAGCATCATCGAGGGCAGCTCGGTGCACGAGGCCCGCAAGCAGGCTGGCCGGTTCCTTGCACAGGAACACCCCGTGGAAGCGGACGTGGTCATCGGCGTGCCGGATTCCGGTCTGGATGCAGCGCTCGGCTACTCGCAGGAGAGCGGCATCCCCTATGGCATCGGCTTTATTAAGAATAAGTACATCGGCCGCACCTTCATTCAGGGCAGCCAGAAGCAGCGCGAGAACAGCGTGCGCATCAAGCTGAACGTCGTTTCCAGCACGGTCAAGGGCAAGCGGGTGGTGCTGGTGGATGACTCCATCGTGCGCGGCACCACATCTGCCCGCATCATCAAGCTGCTGCGGGATGCCGGTGCCACCGAGGTGCACTTTATGGTGTCGGCCCCGCCGTTCAAGTACCCCTGCTACTTCGGCACTGACATCCCGGATCAGAAGCTGCTGGTGGCCACCGGCCGCACGGTCGAGCAGATCAATGAAGTGATCGGGGCCGATACGCTGGGCTACCTTTCCACTGAGCATGTTGTCCAGCTTACAAAGAACGCAAAATGCGGATTCTGCACCGCCTGCTTTACCGGCGAATATGCCGTGAAGCCGGACGAGGTGCTTTCCACCGATATTCACGAACGCCACCTGAACGACCGTCCCAAGGACGAGAAAAAGTTAGGAGAGTAAGACCATGGAAAAAAGCTATTCTGAAAGCTATGCAGCCGCCGGTGTGGATATCACCGCCGGTTATCGCTCTGTTGAACTGATGAAGCAGTATGTGGCCCGCACCATGAACGAGCACTGCATTGGCGGTCTGGGCGGCTTTGGTGGCCTGTTTGAGCTGGACTGCACCGGCTACAAGCACCCGGTGCTGATCTCCGGCACCGACGGCGTGGGCACCAAGCTGAAAATTGCCATGATCATGGACAAGCACGATACCATCGGCATCGACTGCGTGGCTATGTGCGTGAACGATGTCATCTGCGCCGGTGCAAAGCCGCTGGTGTTCTTGGATTACATCGCCTGCGGCCGCAACATTCCCGAGAAGATCGCAGAGATCGTCAAGGGTGTGGCTGAGGGCTGCGTGCAGGCCGACTGCTCTCTGGTGGGCGGCGAGACTGCCGAGCACCCGGGCATGATGCCGGAGGAGGAGTACGATCTGGCCGGTTTCACCGTGGGCGTTGTGGATAAGGAAAAGATCCTGAGCAACGAGACCATGGCAGCCGGTGATGTGATCCTTGCCCTGCCTTCCACCGGTGTGCACTCCAACGGTTTCTCGCTGGTGCGCAAGATCTTTGACATTGACGCAAACCCCGATGTGCTGCACACTGCCCCTGCAGAGCTGGGCGGCAAGACGCTGGGCGAGGCCCTGCTGGCTCCCACCAAGATCTACGTCAAGCCTGTGCTCAAGGTGCTGGAAGAGGTGGATGTGAAGGGCATTTCCCACATCACCGGCGGCGGCTTCTACGAGAACATTCCCCGCAGCCTGAAAAAGGGCTGCTGCGCACGCATCAACAAGGCAGATGTCCGCACCCCGGCTCTGTTCCAGCTGATGCAGAAGACCGGCAATATCTCCGAGCACGATATGTTCAACACCTTCAACATGGGCGTTGGCATGGTGCTCACCGTCCCCGCAGAGCAGGCCGACAAGGCGCTGGACATCCTGCACGCAAACGGTGAGCCGGAAGCTTACCGTCTGGGCGTCATTGCAGAAGGTGAGGGCGTGGAGCTGTGCTGAACATTGCAGTTTTAGTCTCCGGCGGCGGCACCAACCTGCAGGCTCTGCTGGACAGCGAAGCCCGAGGCGAGAACCCCAACGGCAGGATCACCCTTGTGGTGGCCTCCAAGCCCGGTGTCTATGCGCTGGAACGGGCCGCAAAGGCCGGTGTGGAAGGGTGCATGGTGCGCCGCAAGGATTACGCCAGTAGTGAGGATTTTGACGCAGCTCTGCTGAAAACGTTGAAAGACCACAACATCGATCTGGTGGTGCTGGCAGGCTTTCTGTCCGTGCTGGGGCCCAGTGTCATTGAAGCGTATCCCCGCCGCATCCTGAATGTGCACCCGGCACTCATCCCGTCTTTCTGCGGGCCCGGCATGTACGGTCTGCGTCCGCATGAGGCGGCTCTGGCCCGGGGCTGTAAGGTGACCGGTGCCACCGTCCACTTCGTGAACGAAGAGTGCGACGGCGGGCCCATCCTGCTGCAGAAGGCCGTGGACATCCTGCCCGGCGACACCCCCGAGGTGCTGCAGAAGCGTGTGATGGAGCAGGCCGAGTGGAAGCTGCTGCCAAAGGCCGTGGCTATGGTGTGCAGCGGAGAGACCGAGTGAAAACTCCTTCCGTCACGCCTGACGGCGTGCCACCTCCCTCAAGGAGGGAGGCAAGGCTCCCTCTCCGAGGGGGCTGTCGCCGCAGGCGACTGGGGGAGTTCCGTAATAGGAGAATTTGACATGGAAAAGATCAACCTGAACGAGTATCTGGCATCCAACGAGTACCCCGGCCGCGGCATTGCTGTGGCAATGGCTCCGGATGGCCGCCAGATGTTCATTGGCTACTTTATCATGGGCCGCAGCGAGAACAGCCGCAACCGCGTGTTCGACCCCGTGCCCGAGCGCGGCGGCATCTGCACCATCGCAGCGGACCCCGCAAAGCTGGAGGACCCCAGCCTCATTATTTACAATCCGGTGCTGACGCTGGGCAAGACCCATATCGTGACCAACGGCGACCAGACCGATACCATTTATGACCTGATGAGCCAGGGCAAGAGCTTTGCCGATGCCCTGCGCACCCGCACCTTTGAGCCGGACGGCCCCAACTACACCCCCCGCATCTCCGCTGTGGTGTACGCCGACGGCAGCTATCAGATGAGCATTCTCAAGTCTGCGGACGGCAATGGCGACAGCGTGCAGCGCTATTTCTTTGATTACCCGCAGCCCGTTGCAGGCGAGGGCCATTTCATCAGCACCTACAAACACAACGGAAATCCCATCCCCAGCTTTGAGGGTGAGCCGCTGCGCTTTGCCTGCCCCCGCACCATCGGCGATTTTGCACAGGGTCTGTGGAGCAGCCTGAACCCGGACAACAAGGTGAGCCTGTTTGCCCGGGTCATTGATCTGGACTCCGGCGAGACCGGCGACATGATCTTTAACAAGTACGATGCCGTGTGCAGCGATCTGGACGACCCCGAAGAGCCGGAGCTGCTGCCCGAAGAGCTGGAACTGCTCAAAAAGCTTGACGCAGAGGAAAAACAGGACTAAAACAATAGAGAAATAAGGAGGATGCACCAATGAACGAACTGGCACTGAAGTACGGCTGCAACCCCAACCAGAAGCCCAGCCGCATTTATATGGAAGATGGCTCTGACCTGCCGGTCACTGTGCTGAACGGCAAGCCCGGCTACATCAATTTTCTGGACGCGCTCAACTCCATCCAGCTGGTCAAGGAGCTGAAAGCTGCCTGTGGTCTGCCCGCAGCAGCTTCCTTTAAGCACGTTTCCCCGGCAGGCGCAGCGCTGGGGCTGCCCCTGACCGATGTGGAACGCAAAATGTACCACATTGCCCCGGATATGGAGCTGTCGCCGCTGGCAAATGCCTATGCCCGTGCACGCGGTGCGGACCGCATGTCCTCCTTTGGCGACTGGATCGCCCTTTCGGACATCTGCGATGTGCCCACCGCAAAGCTGATCCAACACGAGGTGTCCGACGGCATCATCGCCCCGGGCTACGAGCCGGAGGCACTGGCTATCCTGTCCGGCAAGAAAAAGGGTAACTACAATGTGGTCGCCATCGACCCGGCCTACAAGCCCGCTCCTATCGAGCACAAGCAGGTGTACGGCATCACCTTTGAGCAGGGCCGCAACGAGCTGCTCATCAACGCCGACACCATGCTGAACAACTGGGTCACTGAGAACAAGGATGTGACCGAAGAGCAGAAGCGTGATCTGGTCATTGCACTCATCACCCTGAAGTATACTCAGTCCAACAGCGTGTGCTACACCTACCACGGCCAGACCATCGGCGTGGGCGCAGGCCAGCAGAGCCGCATCCACTGCACCCGTCTGGCAGGCCAGAAGGCTGACAACTGGCAGCTGCGCCACATGGATAAGGTGCTCAACCTGCCCTTCCGCGACGATGTGGCAAAGCCCAACCGTGACAACGCCATTGATGTTTACATCGGCGATACGCCCGAGGATGTGATTGGCGACGATGTGTGGGCCGAGACCTTTACCGAGCAGCCCGCCCCGCTGACCGCTGAGGAAAAGAAGGAATATCTGAGCAAAGTAACCGGTGTGTGCCTTGGCTCGGATGCCTTCTTCCCCTTCGGCGACAACATCGAGCGTGCCCGCCGCTCCGGCGTGACCGCCATCGTGCAGCCCGGCGGCTCCATCCGCGACCAGCAGGTCATTGACACCTGCAACAAGTACGGCATTGCAATGGCCTTCTGCGGCCTGCGGCTGTTCCATCACTAAGAGAAGGTGTAAAAATGAGCAAAAAAATTCTGGTAGTGGGCGGCGGCGGCCGTGAGCACGCCATCATCAAGGCACTGAAAAAAAGCCCTGACTGCGGCGAGATCTGGTGCGCACCCGGCAACGGCGGCATCAGCTATGACGCAAAGTGCAAAAACATCAAGTCTACCGATGTGGACACCATGGTGGGCTTTGCCGTAGAAGAAAAGTTCGATTACGTTGTGGTGGCGCAGGACGATCCGCTGGCTCTGGGCATGGTGGATGCGCTGGCAGCAGTGGGCATCCCGGCCTTTGGCCCGGATAAGGCCGCTGCCCGCATCGAGGCCTCCAAGGTGTTCTCCAAGGACCTGATGAAGAAATACGGCATCCCCACCGCAAAGTACGAGACCTTTGACGACCCCGCCAAGGTCATGGAGTACATCAAGGCCGAGGGCAAGTACCCGGTGGTCATCAAGGCCGACGGTCTGGCACTGGGCAAGGGCGTGCTCATCTGCGAGAACGAGCAGCAGGCTGCGGACGGCGTGAAGGAGATCATGCTGGATAAGAAATTCGGCGCATCCGGCAACCATGTGGTGGTGGAGGAATTCCTCACCGGCCCCGAGGTCAGTGTGCTGAGCTTTACGGACGGCAAGGTGGTCAAGCCTATGGTGTCCAGCATGGACCACAAGCGTGCCAACGACCACGACACCGGTCTGAACACCGGCGGCATGGGCACCATTGCTCCCAACCCCTACTACACCCCGGAAGTGGCCGCTGAGTGCATGGAGAAAATTTTCCTGCCCACCATCAAGGCCATGAACGCCGAGGGCTGCCCCTTCAAGGGCTGCCTCTACTTCGGCCTGATGCTCACCCCGGACGGCCCGAAGGTCATCGAGTACAACTGCCGCTTTGGTGACCCCGAAACGCAGGTGGTGCTGCCCCTGCTGGAAGGCGACCTGCTGCACATCATGCAGGCCTGCACCAACGGCACGCTGGAAAACGAGGAGGTCAAGTTCTCGGACGGTGCTGCCGCCTGCGTCATTCTGGCTTCCGGCGGCTACCCGGTGGCTTACGAGAAGGGCAAGCCCATCACAGGCCTTGTGGACGGCCAGCTGCCCGGCGAGGAGAATGTGACGGTCTACCACTCCGGCACTGCCATCACCGAGGACGGCGCCCTTGTCACGGCCGGCGGCCGTGTGCTGGGTGTCACCGCCACCGGCCCGCGGCTGACCAATGCGCTGAGCCATGCCTATGAGGCGGCAGAGAAGATCAGCTTTGAAAAGCTGCACAAGCGCAGCGATATCGGCCTGCGCGCCCTGAAGGCACTGGCAGAGAAGCAGTAAGAAAGAAAACCCTCTCAGTCGCCTGGCGGCGGCAGCTCCCCCGAAGGGGGAGCTTTATGCGGGAAAATGGGCAAGCCGATGCTTTCCATCGAACGCGGTACTTTCCGCCAGCAGAAAAAGCTCCCCCTTTCGGGGGAGCTGGCACGGCGTAAGCCGTGACTGAGAGGGTCGGTTCAAAGAAAACAAAGGGGGAACCTACCCAATGGTCTATCGTATTTATGTGGAAAAAAAGCCCGGCTTTGATGTGGAAGCCACCGGCCTGAAAAATGAGCTAACCAGCCTGCTGGGCATCCAGTCGCTTACCGGTCTGCGTCTGCTGAACCGCTACGATGTGGAAGGCATCGACGAAGAACTGTTCAACCAGTGTGCAAACACCGTGTTCAGTGAGCCGCCGGTGGATAACACCTATGCCGAGCTGCCCGCCAGCGACGGCGTGTCCTTTGCAGTGGAGTATCTGCCCGGCCAGTTCGACCAGCGCGCCGACTCCGCTGCTGAGTGCATCCAGCTCATCAGTCAGGGCGAGCGCCCGCTGGTGCGCTCTGCCCGCGTCTATCTGCTGGAAGGCACCCTGACCGACGAGCAGGTGGCCGAGATCAAGAAATACGTCATCAACCCGGTGGAGGCCCGCGAGGCTTCGCTGGACACCAAGCAGACCCTGAAAATGGAGTACCCCGTGCCCGCCCCGGTCAAGGTGCTGGAGGGCTTCAACCAGCTGGACGAAGAGCAGCTGAAAAAGTTCATTGCGGACAACGGCCTTGCCATGGATCTTGGCGATATCGAGTTCTGCCAGAAGTATTTCCGCTCGGAGCACCGCGACCCCACCATCACCGAGATCAAGATGATCGACACCTACTGGTCCGATCACTGCCGCCACACCACCTTCGGCACCATTCTGGACGATGTGCAGATCGACGATGCCGTGGTGCAGAAGGCCTTTGACCGCTACATGGCCATGCGCGCCGATCTGGGCCGCGAGAACAAGCCCCGCTGCATGATGGACCTTGCCACCATCGGCGCCAAGGAGCTGAAGAAGCAGGGCATCCTGAAAAATCTGGACGAGTCCGACGAGATCAACGCCTGCACCGTCAAAATCAAGTGCGATGTGAACGGCAAGGACGAGGACTGGCTGTTCCTGTTCAAGAATGAGACCCACAACCACCCCACTGAGATCGAGCCCTTCGGCGGTGCGGCTACCTGCATCGGCGGTGCCATCCGTGACCCGCTGTCTGGCCGCAGCTACGTCTATCAGGCCATGCGCGTCACCGGCGCAGGCGACCCGCTCAAGCCGGTCAGCGAGACTCTGCCCGGCAAGCTGCCCCAGCGCAAGCTGGTGACCACCGCAGCTGCAGGCTATTCCTCCTATGGCAACCAGATCGGCCTTGCTACCGGTCAGGTGGACGAGATCTATCACCCCGGCTATGTGGCAAAGCGCATGGAGATCGGTGCCGTTGTAGGCGCTACCCCCGCTTCCCACGTCCGCCGCGAGTGCCCCGCCCCCGGCGATGTCATCGTTCTGCTGGGCGGCCGCACCGGCCGTGATGGTGTGGGCGGTGCTACTGGTTCTTCCAAGGCCCACAAGCTGGACAGCCTTGAGCACTGCGGTGCCGAGGTGCAGAAGGGCAACGCTCCCATCGAGCGCAAGCTGCAGCGCCTGTTCCGCCGCGAGGATGCCTGCAGGATGATCAAGCGCTGCAACGACTTTGGTGCAGGCGGTGTGTCCGTTGCCATCGGTGAGCTGGCCGACGGCCTGTACATCGACCTGAACAAGGTCACCAAGAAGTACGAGGGTCTGGACGGCACCGAGCTGGCCATCAGCGAGAGCCAGGAGCGCATGGCTGTGGCGCTGGCCCCCGAGGACGTGGACAAGTTCATTGCTCTCGCCAACGAAGAGAACCTTGAGGCCACTCCGGTGGCAAAGGTGACGGCTGAGCCCCGCCTGAACATGGTGTGGAACGGCATGTCCATCGTGAACATCAGCCGCGAGTTCCTGAACTCCAACGGTGCCGAGAAGCACCAGAAGGTCCATGTGGAAAAGGCCACGGTCTGGCAGCCCCAGTGGGAGGGCCTGACCTTCAGCCAGAAGATGAAGAACATGGTGGGCGATTTGAACATCTGCAGCAAGAAGGGCCTGTCTGAGCGGTTCGACTCCACCATTGGTGCCGCCACCGTGCTCATGCCCTTTGGCGGTGCCTATCAGCTGACCCCGCAGAACGCCATGGTGGCAAAGCTGCCGGTGGACGGCGAGACCAGCACCTGCTCCGGCATGGCATGGGGCTTCAACCCCTTCCTGATGAGCGCAGACCAGTACAAGGGCGCTCAGATGGCTGTCATCGAGAGCGTTACCAAGCTGGTGGCCTCCGGCTTCCGCTATGAGGATGCTTACCTCACCTTCCAGGAATATTTCGAGCGTCTGGGCACCGCCCCGGAGCGCTGGGGCAAGCCGCTGGCCGCTCTGCTGGGTGCACTGGATGCTCAGATGGGTCTGGGCATTGCATCCATCGGCGGCAAGGACAGTATGTCCGGCTCCTTTGAAAAGCTGGATGTGCCTCCCACGCTGGTCTCCTTTGCAACCGCCATCGGCAAGGCAAACAAGGTGGTCTCCACCGAATTCAAGAAGCCGGAGAGTACGGTGGTGCTTATCCGGCCCATCATCGACCCCGAGACCGGCTGCCCCAACTTCTTCTCCCTGAAGGCCAACTACAAGATCGTGGAGGACATGATCGAAGAGGGCATGGTGGCATCTGCCTGCTCTGTGGGCTACGGCGGCATTGCCGAGGCTCTGTTCAAGATGGGCCTTGGCAACCACATCGGCTTCAAGATGCGTGCGGATAAGACCACCCATGAGATGTTCCAGCCTATGTATGGCTCCATCGTTCTGGAAATGGTGTCCGATTCGCCCGCCGGTGAGATCCTGGGCGAGACCACCAAGGAATACGTCTTTGAAGCCTGCGGCGAAAAGCTGGATATGGCCCAGCTGCAGGAGATCTGGGAAGGCAAGCTGGAGCCGGTGTACCCCTACCGCAAGGCAGGCCCCACCGTGGAAAAGATCAACGGCAAGCTGACCGCACCCGCCGCACCCAAGATCGGTGTGGCAAAGCCCAAGGTCATCATTCCGGTGTTCCCGGGCACCAACTGCGAGTACGACACCGCCAAGGCCTTTGCCCGCGCCGGTGCCGACCCGGAGATCCTGGTCATCCGCAACCTGACCCCCGCCGACGTGGCCGAGAGCTGCAAGGCACTGGTCAAGGCCATCGATAACAGCCAGATCGTCATGCTGCCCGGCGGCTTCTCCGGCGGCGACGAGCCGGACGGCAGTGCAAAGTTCATTGCATCCTTCTTCCGCAACCCGGAAGTCACCGAGGCGGTGCGCCGTCTGCTGCAGCAGCGCGACGGCCTGATGCTGGGCATCTGCAACGGCTTCCAGGCCCTCATCAAGCTGGGTCTGGTCCCCTACGGCGATATCCGCCCCATCACCGCTTACGATCCCACCCTGACCTTCAACACCATCGGCCGCCACCAGAGCATGCTGGTGCGCACCCGCATTGCATCCACCGGCAGCCCGTGGCTGTCCAAGTGCGAGGTGGGCGAACAGTTCACCGTTGCCATCAGCCACGGCGAGGGCCGCTTCGTGGCTCCGCAGGAGGTGCTGGACACCCTCATGAAGAATGGCCAGATCGCCACCCAGTATGTGGACATCGAGGGCAACCCCACCATGGATCAGAGCTATAACCCCAACGGCTCTGTGCTGGCGATCGAAGGCATCACCAGCCCGGATGGTCGTGTGTTCGGCAAGATGGGCCACTCGGAGCGCAGCGGCGAATACCTGTACAAGAACGTTACCGGTGACAAATATCAGCCGATCTTTGAGGGCGGCGTGGACTATTTCAAGATTTGATGGTAGAATAGAGAAAAACTCCTTCCGTCATCGCTGATGCGATGCCACCCCCCTCGGAGAGGGAGGCTGAAAGGCCCCCTCCCCGAGGGGGCTGTCGCCGGAAGGCGACTGGGGGAGTCACTTTCAGGAGGAAACAATCAATGTCTCAGCATGATCGTTATATCAGCCCCTTTTCCACCCGCTATTCCTCGGACGAGATGCAGTATATCTTCTCGGACGATAACAAATTCCGCACATGGCGCCGCCTGTGGGTGGCGCTGGCCCGGGCCGAAATGGAGCAGGGCCTGACCAACATCACCCCCGATATGGTGGCTGAGCTGGAAGCCCATGTGGACGATATCAACTATGAAGTGGCCATCGAGCGCGAAAAGCTGGTGCGCCACGACGTGATGAGCCATGTGTACGCCTACGGCCAGCAGTGCCCCAAGGCTGCCGGCATCATCCATCTGGGTGCCACCAGCTGCTATGTGGGCGACAACACCGACATCATCGTGATGCGTCAGGGTCTGGAACTGGTGCGCAAAAAGCTGATCGGTGTGTTGGCAAAGCTGGGCCGCTTCGCCGAGGAATACAAGGACATGCCCTGCATGGCCTACACTCACTGCCAGCCCGCTCAGCCCACCACCGTGGGCAAGCGCGCCACCCTGTGGGCCAACGAGCTGGTGATGGACCTGCAGGAGATCGACCACCGTCTTGCTGTTCTGCAGCTGCGCGGTGTCAAGGGTACCACCGGCACGCAGGCTTCCTTTATGGAGCTGTTCAAGGGCGATGCCGATAAGATCCGCGCCGTGGATGCTTCCATCGCCAAGGAGATGGGCTTTGCGCCCGAAGCGGTCATCCCCGTGTCCGGCCAGACCTACAGCCGCAAGGTGGATGCCTTCATCCTGAACGCCCTTGCCGGCATTGGCCAGAGCTGCATGAAGTTTGCCACCGACCTGCGTCTGCTGGCTAACTTCAAGGAGATGGAAGAGCCGTTTGAAAAGAACCAGATCGGTTCCTCCGCCATGCCTTACAAGCGCAACCCCATGCGCTGCGAGCGTATCTGCGCGCTGAGCCGCTACCTGATGGTAGATGTGCTGAACCCCAGCTTCACCACCGGCACCCAGTGGTTTGAGCGCACGCTGGACGACAGCGCCAACAAGCGTGTCGCCATGGCTGAGGGCTTCCTTGCCACCGACGCTATCCTGAACATCATGCTCAACGTCACCGACGGCATCGTGGTGTATCCCAAGGTGGTGCGCAGCCGTCTGATGGCAGAGCTGCCCTTCATGGCCAGCGAGAACATCATGATGCAGGCTGTGGAAAAAGGCGGCAACCGTCAGGAGCTGCACGAGCGTCTGCGCCAGCACGCCATCGCCGCCGGCAAGCAGGTCAAGGAAGAGGGCCTGCCCAACGATATGGTGGACCGTATTGCTGCCGACCCTGCCTTTGGCCTGACCCGCGAGGAGATCGTGGCGGGCCTTGTGCCGGAGAACTTTGTGGGCCGTGCACCGCAGCAGGTGGAGGAGTTCATCGCCAATGTGCTCAAGCCCATCTTCGATGCTAACCCCGATGCCGTGGAGCAGCACGCATCTTTGAGTGTTTGATTTTAAATGCTCTCCGCTTACGCTCTGAGCATAAACAGCGGAAGTTACAGTTTGTTTTGCAAGAAGGAGAAGCCTGTGGGCTTCTCCTTCTTGCTTTTTCACGAAAAGGGCCGGAAAGAAAAACTCCTTCAGCTGAACTTCGTGCGTCAGCCGTTCCCCTTTTTGTCACCTTTCGGTGACAAAAAGGGGAACAGTGGCATTGCGCAGCGATGACGGAAGGAGTTCTCTTGCGCAAATCATTTTATCATGTTACACTAAAACTCCAAACCTATGTAAAAGGAGAACCGCGTATGCGATTGGATAAATACTTAGCCGAGACGGCCCAGTGCACCCGCAGCGAGGCTAAGGCGCTGCTTTCCAAAGGGCGGGTGCAGGTGAACGGTGCTGTCTGCAAAAAGGGAGACACTCAGCTCAGGGAAACCGATACGGTGGCTGTGGATGGCAGGGCGCTCAGCTATCAGCAGTTCGTGTACATCATGCTCAACAAGCCCGAGGGCGTGGTGAGCGCTTCCACCGACAAGCGCGACACCACCGTGGTGGATCTGGTGGGGGATGCCTATCCCCGGCGGCAGCTGTTCCCGGCGGGAAGGCTGGACAAGACCAGCACCGGCTTTGTGCTGCTGACCGATGACGGCACCTTTGCCCACGACATCCTTGCTCCAAAGCGCCACGTCTCCAAGACCTACACCGTGGTGTTGGACACGCCGCTGACCGAGCAGATGCGCACCGGCTTTGCGGCGGGCGTGACCCTTGCCGACGGCACAGCGCTTTCGCCTGCGGAGGTGACGGCCCTTTCTGCCGATGGCTGCACTGTGCGGGTTGTGCTCAAGCAGGGCGTATACCACCAGATCAAGCGGATGTTCGGCGTGTACGGCGCAGGCGTGAACGGCCTGCACCGGGATGCCATCGGCGGCCTTGCACTCGACCCGGCCCTTGCACCGGGCCAGTGGCGGGAGCTTTCTGCCGAAGAAGTGTCAAAAATTTCCAGCTGACAGGGTCGGCTTTTCACCCGAATTTCAAAAAAGCAACACATTTTTCCGGTAGAATAGGGGGCAGAACCACGCAAAAAGGCACTTTTTTGGTTCAGAATGGCCCCTGAAGATAATATTCACAAGAAAAAACTATCTTTTTTGTTGAAATATGTTGCAAAAGTAAATTCTTTTGTGTAAAATATAAAATGTAATGCAGCTAAATTGTTAAAAATCACGACCGGCTGCCGCTGCGGTTTGCACAAACGAGGAAAAGGGGTATCCATTATGGCCAATAGAGTATTTCAAAGCGTGATCTACCAGATGAAAGACGCGATCAACCGGGTGGTCGGCGTGGTGGATGAGACCGGCGCTGTTATTTCCTGCTCGGAACTGAACCTGATCGGCGAGGTGCGCGAGGGTTTCATGGCGGAGCGTCTGACCGCGGGCGACCGCTTTGTGCGCGATGGCTACACCTATCAGCAGTTCTCCAGCGCCAAGCATAATGATTATGCAGTATTCGTGGAAGGCGTGGACGAGACGGCTGGTCAGTTTGCCGCCATGCTGTCCATCAGCCTGCAGAGCATCAAGCAGTACCACGACGAAAAGTTTGATAAGTCCAATTTTATCAAGAATGTGGTGCTGGATAACATCCTGCCCGGCGATATCTATGCCAAGGCCCGTGAGCTGCACTTTGCCACCGATGTTTCCCGCGTGGTGTTCATCGTGCGTGTTACCAGCGGCGGCGATATCTCCGCCTACGATGTGGTCAGCAGCCTGTTCCCCGACAAGCAGAAGGACTTTGTGTTCAATATCAGCGAGACGGATACCGTACTGGTCAAGGAGATCCGCAAGGGCATCGACCGCACCGATATGGAAAAGCTGGCTGCCAGCATTGTGGATACCCTGTCCGGCGAGCATTACATCAAGGCTGTGGTGGGCATCGGCACCCCCATCTCCAACGTGAAGGATCTGGCTACCTCCTTTAAGGAAGCACAGATCGCCATGGAAGTGAGCAAGGTGTTCGACACCGAAAAGCAGATCATCCGCTACGATAATCTGGGCATTGCACGCCTGATCTATCAGCTGCCCACCACCGTGTGCGAGATGTTCCTGCGCGAGGTGTTCAAGCAGGGCAGCATCGAAAGCCTGGATCAGGAGACCCTGTTCACCATCCAGCGCTTCTTCGAGAATAACCTGAATGTGTCTGAAACCAGCCGCGGCCTGTTTGTGCACCGCAACACGCTGGTGTATCGTCTGGAAAAGATCAAAAAGCTGACTGGCCTGGATCTGCGTGAGTTCGACGATGCTATCGTCTTTAAGGTAGCACTGATGGTCAAGAAGTACCTGTCCAACAATCCGGCCAAATACTAATAAGCTGCAGGCTCTGCCTGCAGTGCAGAACCGGCCGCTCGAAACCGATGCTGGCCGGTTCTTTTTGCTGTGAAAACAGATTTTAATGTCAGGAGCTAATATTACCCTATGATCGATTTAGAACACGTTTCCAAGGAATATAAACGGGGCGGACCGCTGGCACTGGACGATATCAATCTCCATGTGGACGACGGCGAGTTCGTGTTTTTGCTGGGCCATTCCGGCGCAGGCAAATCCACCCTGCTCAAGCTGCTGCTGCGCGAAGAGCTGCCCAGTGAGGGCAAGGTGACCGTGCTGGGCAAGGATGTTGCCAGCCTGCACCGCCATCAGGTGCCGTATCTGCGCCGTCAGATGGGCATTATCTTTCAGGATTTCCGGCTGATCCCCACCATGACTGTGTACGAGAACATCGCCTTTGCCATGCATGTGACCAACGTCAAGAGCCGGGAGATCAGCGACCGTGTGGAGTACATGCTGGAGCTGGTGCATCTGGAGGATAAGGCCAAGGCCTATCCGGACACCCTTTCCGGCGGTGAACAGCAGCGCGTGGCTGTGGCCCGCGCCCTTGCCCACGGCCCCAAGCTGGTCATTGCAGACGAGCCCACCGGCAACATCGACCCGGAATTGAGCCTGGAAATGATGGAGCTGCTGGAGCGGGTAAGCGAAACGGGCATCACCGTGGTGGTCGTTACCCATGAGCACGAGCTGGTGCGCCAGTTCCACCAGCGCGTCGTCACCCTGAAAAAGGGCCGCATCATTTCGGATGTGCCTGCCGACAAGGAAGCCATCCGCGCACGCGCAGAGCGCAAAGAACGCCTGTTCGAGACCGAGCTGGAACCTGCTGACACCGCAGAAAAGGAGGTGGCCACCGTATGATGAGACCTTCTACCTTCTTTTTTCTGGTCCGGCGCGGTATCCGCAATCTGGGCAAGCACTGGGCCATGACCTTTGTGTGCATCCTGTCCCTCAGTGTCTGTATGACCCTGAACACCTTTGCAAGTCTTGCCGAGGTGAACGTGGACAGCATGGTGAACTATCTGGGCAGCCAGAACGAGACCGTGGTCTATCTGGACCCGGAGTGTGATGATGCCACTGCGCAGGCCGTGGGCGAAAAGCTGGCGGCAATGCCCGGCGTGACCAATGTGCAGTTCGTCTCCAAGCAGGACGTGCTGAACACCTACCGCAATTACATGGAAGATTACTCCTCCCTGTGGGACGAGTTTGAAAATGACAACCCCTTCAAGGCCAACTACCGCGTTTCCATCGCGGATCTGAGCCAGATGGAGAGCATGAGCAAGCAGATGCAGGCCATTCAGGGCGTGTACAGCGTTACCGCCCCGGTGGAAATGACCAACGTCTTTGTGCAGGTGCAGCGCTCTGTTACCAAAGTGGGCCGCGGCATCGTGCTGGTGCTGATGGTCGTCAGCATCATCACGGTGGGTAGCACCATCCGCCTGAGCGTGTTTGCGCGCCGCCGCGAAATTGAGATCATGAAGTACGTGGGCGCCACCAACGGTCTGGTCACTCTGCCCTTCGTTGTGGAAGGTCTGGCCATGGGCCTGATCTCCGGCGTGCTCACTGCAGCGATCAGTCTGGGCGGCTACTCCTACATGGTGCAGGCTTCCGACGGTCTGGGCGGCGTGTGGGAAATGATCATGGGTCAGGCACTGGTGCCGGTGAGCGCCGTCTGGTCCACGATCATCCCGTACAGCCTCATCGGCGGTGCCGTTGTGGGTGGTCTGGGCAGTATGTTCTCCATCCGCAAGCACCTGAACGTGTGATCGAAAGGAGCCGCACATGAAAAAAGCACTTCATGCAAAGCCCTTCCGGCTGCAGATGCCCGGCCATACGCCGCGCCATGCACGGCCGGAGCCTGCCCGCAGCAAGCTGCTGCGCGGCGTGAGTCTGTGCCTGGCGGCGGTATGCCTTGCGGCAAGCGTCAGCTTCCAGCCGGCCACGGCAGCCACCAGCATGGCCAGCCTGCAGAACAAGCTGAACAGCCTTTCCAAATCCATCGACCAGCACAAGAAGGAGCTTTCGGACGCAAAGAAAAAGGAAGCTGCTGCAAAAGCGCTGGAAAGTGAGCTAAAGGAGCGCGTGGGCGTCATTCAGTCTCAGATCAGCGTGCTGAGCACCCAGATCGCTGCTGTGCAGAACAACATTGGCCAGACCGAGCAGAAAATCACCGCCAAGGAAGGCGAGATCACCCAGAAGCAGGCCGAGATCGACAGCCAGTGGGGCGATTTTAAAAAGCACATGGCTGCCATGCAGGAGCTGCGCGACGGCGGCAGCGTGGCCATGCTTAGCGCAGTGAACGACCTGTATGAGCTGCTCACCTTCAACGAGGTCATGCAGGATATCTCCATTAAAGATACCGAGATCATGGACAACATGAAGGCCGCCAAGAGCGCTCTGGAAGCAGATAAGGTGGAGCTGGAAGCCCAGCGCAAGGAGCTGACGAGCCAGAAGGCGGAGCTGGATACCCAGAACTACCAGATGAAGGCAAAGCAGAGCGAGCTGAACAGCAGCATTTCTGCGGCGCAGCTTTCTGCACAGGATGCCCAGAAGGCCCAGCAGACGGCACAGGCCGCTATTGAATCGGACGAGCTGAACTATGAGGCCGTCAAGAAAGAGATCCAGAAGCTGATCGCGGCGGCTGCATCCAGTAAGCCGCAGCTGAGCTTTACCGGCTTTGCCTGCCCGCTGAAGAGCTATACCCGCGTTTCCAGCGAGTACGGCTGGCGTAAGAACCCGGTGTCCGGCGTGAACAGGCTGCATGCCGGCATCGATCTGGCGGCCCCGGGCGGTACCCCCATCTACGCAGCCGCAAGCGGCTATGTGCAGGTGGCGGGCTGGTCCAGCGGCGGCTATGGCAACTATGTCATCATCTACCACGGAAGCATGTCGGACGGCAACGCCTACAGTACCTTGTACGGCCACATGAGGTCGGTCGCCACCAGCGCAGGCAAGTATGTCAAGCAGGGCGAGTTGATCGGCTACGTTGGCTCTACCGGCAACTCTACCGGCAACCATCTGCATCTGGAGGTCTGGAAGGGCGGCAAAAAGGCCAATGCGGTCAATCCGCGCGGTTATATCCCGTTCCCGCACAACTGAGTGTGTTTATAAGGAGTCTGGTATTCTATGAACGAACAAAAACACAAGCGCTGGCTGCGTATCGGCTGCCTTGTTCTGGCAGGCGTGTTTGCACTCTCGCTGCTGAGCAGTGTGATCATGATGCTGCTGTATTAACAGGGAGGGGCAAGCATGAACCGTAAGATCTCTGTGGGCATGGCTGTCACCATTGTGATCCTTGCCATGACCGTGACCTTTTCCATTACCATGCTCATTGCCATGCGTCTATTTGACAGCACGGTGAGCAGCGTGAAGGAAAAGGAGAGCATGTACAACAAAGTGGCCGAGGTGGACCGCTATGTGCGCAGCAACGACTACTACACCATTGATGAAACGGTGCTGTACGACCGCCTGACCGCAGGCTATCTGCTGGGTACCGGCGACAAGTACGCCCGTTACTACACCGCCAACGCCTACACCGAGCTGATGAACCAGCAGAGCGGCAAGGTGATGGGCATTGGCGTGGAGCTTGGCATGGACCAGACCGGCTATGCCAGAGTGACCAGGGTGTATGAGGACTCGCCTGCGCAGGAAGCCGGTATCGTGGTGGGCGATTACATCACTGCTATTGACGGCACCGATGTGAAGAGCCTTTCCGGGGTGGATGCCGTGCAGTCCCGCCTGCAGGGCGAAGCCGGCACCATCGTCAATGTTACATGGCTCGACAGCAAGGCTGCTTCCCGGACGACGGACCTGACCCACTCCGGCTACACCAGCACCACCGTGGACTACCAGATGCTGGACAGCGTGGGTTACATCAAGATCCGCCAGTTCGACGGCAGCACGCCCAGCGAGCTGGACTATGCCATCCGGTCTCTCACTACCAGCGGTGCCCAGAGCCTTGTGTTCGACCTGCGCGATAACGGCGGCGGTGTGTTGGATGATGCCATCAGCTGCATCGACCTGATCGCCCCGGAAGGCACTGTGGCCTATGCCGAGGATAAGAACGGAAACCGCACCATCATTGGCAGCAGCGACGATGAGAGCAAGGTGGAGCTGCCCATCGTCTGTCTGGTCAACGGCAACACTGCCAGCGCAGCAGAGCTGTTTGCTGCCAGCCTGCGCACCATGAACGGCGCACGTCTGGTGGGCACCACCACCATGGGCAAGGGAACCATCCAGAGCAGCCCGCAGCGCCTTTCGGATGGCAGCGCCGTGAGCATCACGGTGGCAAAGCTCATCTGCGGCGACGGCTCCTGCTTTGATGGCACCGGCCTGAGCGTGGATGTGGAGCGTGCCCTCAGTGCCGAAGAGACCACGAATTTCTACGCTTATACCCCCAAGGATGACCCGCAGATCCAGCGTGCGGTCAGCGCAGCACAGCAGCTGAGCGGTACCACGACTCTGGGCGGTGTCAACGAAGCAGCTTCTTCGGCTGCTGCTTCCGAAGAAGCCGACAGCGCTGCCACTGAGCCGGAGAACGCTTCCTCTGAGGAAACGGCTTCCTCCACCGAAGCAGAAGCCGGCGGTGAAGCAGCATCCAGCGCAGAATAAAGGGTAAAACCGGCAGAAATGCTGCATGGGCTTCTTCTTGTAAAAAGGAACCCGGTTTATTGCGGTGCTGTTTGCCGTACTGATCCCTTCTCGTGAAAATGCAACCCAGCCAGACCCGCAGGTCTGGCTGGGTTGCCATATTATAATAATATTTCCGCTGAATATGCCCAAAGCGACGCGGAGGGCATTTAAATCGTACTATGAAAAAGGATGGAATCTATGCCCGAACTGACCGACCTCTCGGTGATCCGCGCCCTGTGTGAAAAATACGATTTTGCACTCTCCAAGGGTTTTGGACAGAACTTTATCATCAACCCGGGCCTGCCGCCCAAGATCGTGGATGCCAGTGGCGTGGATAAGCGCTATGGTGTCATTGAGATCGGCCCCGGCATCGGTGTGCTGACCCGGGAACTGGCAAAGCGCGCCGCCAAGGTGGTGTCCATTGAAGTGGACGAACGCCTGCCGCCGCTGCTGGCCGAAACGATGGCCGGAGTGGACAATTTTAAACTGGTATTACAGGATGTACTGAAAGTTGACCTGAAGGCTCTTATTGCGGAAGAGTTCCCCGGTATGCCGGTGGCTGTGTGCGCTAACCTGCCCTACTACATCACCAGTCCCATCGTCATGAAGCTGCTGGGCGACCGCCTGCCCATTGAAAGCCTGACCGTCATGGTACAGAAGGAAGCTGCCGACCGTCTGGCTGCTGCGCCCGGCACCCGTGCATCCAGCGCCATCAGCTGCGCGGTGAGCTACTATGCCACCTCCAAAATGATGTTCACCGCTGCGCCCGGCAGTTTTTACCCGGCCCCCAAGGTGACCAGCGCTGTGGTGCGCATGGAGATCCGTCCGCAGCCCGCTGTGCAGGTGGAGGACGAAGAAGGCTATTTTGCGCTGGTGCGTGCCGCCTTCGGACAGCGCCGCAAAACGGCTGCAAACGCCATTGCCAGCGGCCTGGGGATGTCCAAGGACGCGGTGACAGCCGCCATTGAAGCCGCCGGTTTTGATGCCCGCATCCGCCCGGAAGCCCTCACACTGGAGGATTTTGCAAAGATCCAGCAGGCCCTTGCCCGCTGAAGCAGCCCGCTGCTCAAAAAAGAATACAACAGACTTTGAACCCCACAGGAGCCGTCCGCGGTTCCTGTGGGGTTTTTATGATAATAGAATCGAATGGTTCGATTTTATTATCGATGTATTGCGTTGAAAATTCCTGGTATCAAAACGTGATGCAACAGAAAAGAATGCTAAAAGCAGACGAAAGCATGAACTGATGGCAATGGCACCTCATTTGTTAAACGGTATAGTATACTGTTTGGGGAATGAGTTGCTTTTTTTTGCGCGCTAAGAAGATATTGACAAGCCGTGCGTTTTTTGGTATTCTATCAAAAGACCGCTTGGTCCATGCTGGTGTGGCGCAATGGCAGCGCAACTGATTTGTAATCAGTGGGTTGCAGGTTCAACTCCTGTCACCAGCTCCAAGAAAGATCCCGCGATATACCGTCAAAATGGCGGCGTGTATCGTGGGATTTTTGCTTTTCTATGCGTTGCAAATCCATCAGAATGTGCCTTGTTTGTGCCTTATTGCTCAAAAAATGCCTTGTCGGAGTGCCTTACAGAGTGCCTTGTGCTGGATGCCCGGCGGGGCGGTTTTGTGCCTGTTTACCGCCTGTTTGATAGCAAAAAAGCCTGTCCGGTTTGTAGCCGGGCGGGCTCTTGTGCTATATGGGGGTTCAGTACCCTTTTAGGATGTTCAGTGCATCCAGTGTCTTTGCTGTGTCAAGCAGTTCAGCTTGTGACTTGTCAATGGCTTCGATGATGCTCCACAGAAGTGTGTAATACATGGGCAGCTCACGCCAGAGGGCTTCCAAATCGTACTCACTACAATCAACTTCCCGCTTGAGTTCATCCACCTTCCCGCGGGTGCACATCCAGTTGTCCATGATAAACAGCAGGTTCTTCAGGTCGGCCAGACGCCCCATCGTGGTTCCTACATCCAACGCTTCCACTTGCTTTGCAGTCAGGATCATTGTCTTGCCCCCCTTCAGGCTTTGATAATGCCGCTTGCGAATATCCAAACCAGCTGCACCTTGTCTGGTGCTGCCTTCTTCAGACGTTCGTTGATTGCGTCGATCATGTTCTCCTTCTGGTCGCCCAGATCGCCAAAGAACAGGGCGTCCACGCTGGTGTCAAGCAGAACTGCCAGTGTCTTGGCCTCGCAAAGCCGGAACTCGGTTTCCCCGTTCAGCTTCTTATTCAGCGTGTTGGTGGTGATCTGCAGCGCTCTTGCCACGTTCTCCTGCTTCAGACCGCGTTCCCGAATCATAGCACGAATATCGTTCATACCTCAACTCTCCTATCTGGGGCTGGATTGTGCCCCGCTCTACCCGGCGGGCTTCCATCTTCCCGCCGGGGGATTCTCTGACTGTGTTACTGGGCTTCCAGCGGCTTCACCTGCGATGCACCGAAGAACGATGCCCGGTAGGTCTGGCCGTCTCCCTTGCTGCTGTGGATCAGCACCGCCTGAAACAGAGCCTTTGCGCCATGCTCCACCATGTACCCGGCGGCTTTCCAGCCCGCCCAAGTGTTCACAGGCTCGGTGATCCCGGCGGCCTGCTGGGCTTCCTCGATGTGCTGGGCATTGACCGGGGCGGCCTTTGCGCTGTTCCATGCCCGGTGCAGGGCTTCGGCAAAGCTGCCCACGCCCTTGCGGTACAGTTTCCATGCCTTGTGCATGATCTCGGAAAGATTGTACTTCTTCATACTGTCCTCGCTTTACTTTGCGGGTCAGCCTTGTTATAATGGGCTTGACCCTGTTGTTGGTTTGGCTCGGTGGTTTCGTTGGTAGCGGACACCGGGCCATTTTCTTTTATATAGCTGATCGGGAAGTGGGTTACTGACTTAGCATGCGTTCACGGCTTACAGCGCTCCCGGTTCTTACTTCACCCCTTGCCTTCCGGTCGTGCTTCCCTTGCTGTGTCTTTATTATATACGTTAATACATATTTTGTCCATTGGCATTCTTTACAAACATTAACGTATAATCTTTGACACATTGTATATGTTGACGTATATGTTAGGATATGATATAATCATCATAAAGAGGTGAGATTATGCCAACAAGTGAAGCTCAAAAGCGCGCCAACGCGGCTTATAACCGCCGTCAGGATAATATCATGCTGCGGCCCTCTAAAGAGGACGGCGCACGCATTCGCAAGGCTGCTGCCGATGCTGGGAAGAGTGTCCAGCGGTTTTGTCTTGATATCGTATTGCCCCATTGCCCGGAAGTGGCAGACGTGCCCACAGAGGACACCGCCGGGGAAGTAGAAAAGAGTGAGGTGTAATCATGGCAAATACCTGTCCTGTCTGCGGCGGCAAGCTGGGCCTGCTGAACCGTGAGAAAAGCGCTGACGGCCTGATCTGCGCCAGCTGCAGCAACTTTTTCTATTCTAAGCTGGGTTTCCGGGCAGCAAAGCAGCCGACAACTGCCCTTGCGGACTACTGGGCTACACTAGAACAGCGTCGGAAGGCGTTCAAAGAAACCGATTCCATCTATGATGGTGACGCGCTCTTTGTGTCCATTGACAAAACCAACCGGCTGTTTTGTTTTGGGCACCGCGGCGGTGATAAAGGCCCTCGCATGATCTACAGCTTTGATGAAGTCGCCGGTTACGAATCGGACGCGCCAGACGATCTGACGGTGACAGAGACCAAAGGCGGCATTGGCCGGGCCGTGATAGGCGCTGCCGTTGCCGGTCCTGTGGGTGCGATCGTGGGCGCTGCCACCGCCAAAACAGAGACCCGCAAAGGTAGCCGCAGCAAAGAAAACGTGTCCATCCGGTTTGTGCTTTCTCTGGGCGAAAGCAGCCTGCCGACAACGGTTTATCCCGGCGGAATGACCTCTTTCCTCAAGAGCTGCAAAGTCAGCCAGGAGAAGCCGCAGGCTACCGCTCCGGCTGCCCCCAGCACCGCTGATGAGCTTTTGAAGTTTAAGCAACTGCTGGATATGGGGGCTATTACGGAGGCGGAGTATAACGCCAAGAAAGCCCAACTGCTGGGTTTGTGACGCCGGGGAGGAATGAACATGGAAGAACTGTATAAGCAGCTGGTAGCACTCGCCCGCCAGCACGGAGCCCGGCGGCTTGTGCTGTTTGGCTCTCGTGCCAGAGGGGACAACCGCTATAACAGTGACGTGGATCTGGCCGTGTATGGAATGCCGGAGGGCAACCGGGCCAACTTCTGGATGGACTGCGAGGACTTGCCCACGCTGCTGAAATTTGACATCGTGCATATCACGGACGGTATGAACCCGGTGTTTATCGAAAATATCAAGAAGGACGGTGTAACCCTTTATGCTGCAGAAGATTGAACACTATATCAGCGCACTGGCACAGCTGGAACAGGCGGTAGCCATCTACCAGAAAAGCCAGCAAGATGCCCTTTACCGTGACGGCCTGATCCAGCGATTTGAGTTCACGGTGGAACTGGCATGGAAGTCCATCAAGGAATATCTGGAAGATCAAGGCAGCACAACGCCCATTGCCACCCCGCGCGCCGTGCTGAAAGAAGCCTTTGCCGCTGGTATCATTCAAGACGCGGACGAATGGAACAAGATCATCACGGCCCGCAACATCACTTCCCACGTCTACGATGAAAAGACCGCGGAGGATGTAGCTGCGCAGATCTGCAACGACTTCCTGCCGCTGCTCAAAGCACTGGGCGAGTTCTACCGCGACTGATAGCCCGCCGGGGCCGTCAGAGCGTGGATAAGATCACGGTAAGGAAAAATTACCCACAAGCAACAAGAAAAGCCCTCAGGCACGCGCTGTCGCGGTCTGGGGGCTTTGTCATGCGGCGATTTTGTTGAGGTCAACAGAATCGTGTAGCTGAAGTGCTGCGCCCGGCGGGTGCTGCACGTTCAAAGGGTTTGGGATGCTGCCCAACAAGTCCTTGCAAGGCAAGGGGCTTTGTACATACAAAGACACTGCTTGCAGCGCCTATGGTGGTACCACGGCGCACTGCTTGCTGTGGTTTGGTGCTTCTTTTTTATAGCTGCCGGAAAATCCGGAAAATTTTGCAGACACGATATGCGCGGGAGCGGGTAGTGCTTTACCACCGCTTCACAGTTTGCATGAAACACTGTACTTTCACCGCGCGGTCACTGCAAAACTGTCCAGCGCGCCCGGCGGGGTGCAGGTCAGATGATGGCAGAGATTCCGTACTTCTCGACCAGCTCGCGCACATGCTCCTCGTATTTCTTCACCTGTTCGTCCCAGTATTCCACCGTGCGTTCCTGAACGCTGCCATAGCGGTTCCATGCGTTCCAGCCGGTGCCGCGCCATGCTCTGGTGGTGATCACATCATTATGCCAGCGTTGGAGAGAGGAAAGCCCCTTCATTTTGCGAATTGCCTTAACCTCGATCTGACGCACGCGCTCGGCCTGTACACCAAGTTCCACGCCAACGGCCCGGAGGCTCTTTTCGTCATAGTAACGACTGCGCAAAACAGCTGCTTCCCGCTCGGTCAGGTGCTGGGTCATGGCTGTTTCAAGGGCTGCGTGTAACTCCTCGGTGTAAACACCATCCTCTGCCTGCTGAAACGCCTGTGTAGCCGCCGGGTCTTCGATGGTTTCACCTTTGGTGCTGCTACCTTCGTCCGATTCATCAAGGCGAACGTCAAGGCTGCTGCACTCGTTCAGCGGGTTTGCGGATACAGCCACGCGCCTGCCGTCATCGGTGGTGACACCCCGTGTGTGCTCTCCACAGGTGGCGGTGCGAATCTGCTTCAGCAGTGCGTAGCTCAGATACGTTGTGAAATTGCCTTGTTCTGCGCTGTAGTGCTTGGCGGCATAGTCTACTGCAAAATACCCTTCCTGTACCAAATCCTCAAAGGATAGACCCGCATTGTCCGCAACAGGCTTGTTCTTCTCGTACCACTGCCACAGCTGCCGCCGAATAAAACCCTTGTTGACTTCCCACAGCTGGCCCAAAGCAAAGGTATTCCCGGCGGCTGCCAGAGCGGCAAGGGCTGCGTTTGTGGCCTGCTGGTCATTCTTTGCCTGTTTCTGTTCCATTGCTGCATCCTTCCTTTTTTGTGTGCGTTTTTGTTCCAAATGCGAGTTTATGGACACGATACGCGGGCGCGCGTGGCTGTGTGAACGAACTACGCACCCCGCCTTTTTAGTGCGCACAAACGCGCACATTGACGCTCTCTTTTTTATGCCGCACAAATCCGCACATTCACGGGCAGGGGGCGGCGATTCACCGCCCACCTTTTACTCAAGTCTGAGTAAAGCTCAAAACTGCCAAAACGCCAGTTTTTCACCGCTTCACGGTCTACGTAGAAACGCTGTGTTTTCACCGCTCACGGCCCGTTTACCGCCTGCATATGGCACTTTTCCGCCGCTTCACCGCCGCTAGGCGGTTTTGAACATTTTTGTCCAATAGCTTTTTGAGCACCCCGGCGGATATGCGGCAGCTTGTAAATCAGCGCGCAAAACTGCGCTGTGATTTTTAGCGGCCGGATTTTCGGCCACTAGAGAGAGGAGTTACAAAACGGAACACCCCTACACCGTGAAATGCGGAGTAGGGGGTACGTTCTAAAACAGAACGCACCGTTTAGGTCTATCGTGAAACGCGATACACCTCCGGGCTGGAATTTAATGACACGATACACACGCGCATAGTCGCGTGAACAAACTCGTGCCAGCCTTTACGCTTCGGCTTTTTCCGAAGCGCACAACATACGCGCGTGATTGTGGTTACAAATTCCTGTCAGGCTCTTATTTTGCTCCTTCCTGCAGTTTTACACACCCCTCGCTTTCCGTGTCACCGTCACGCCGATGCGTGCATCGACGTTTGTAGCCATGCGGGGCGACAGCACGCCAACCAGCTCACCGGAGTCCATAACCACCTGACCCTTGCCGATGTCTGGCAGATGCTCGTCCAGCATCCCTTCAATGCGTTCCAGAATGCTGGTCTGCCGGTCAACAATGGACTGCTGGCCGATAACGCGGTACTGCAGGGCTGCGCGGGTGGAGAAGGTGCCCAGACTGTCATACACGCCGGTCTTGTCAAAGGGACTCTGGTAGTGGCTGACGGGCTTCTGATTATTCTTCTTGTCCATCCACATGGCAAGGCCAATGCCGCCAGCGACAGCGCCCACGCCCAGGATCAGGGCAAGAATAGGATTTGCTGCAACGAAAGACACAATAGTGCCAAGCGCAGACGTGATGCCACCAGCCATGCCGGAAAAGTTCTGCACAATGCTGCCCAGAGCGCCGCCCACGCCGCCGGACTTTGCAAGACCGTCGATGATCTCGCCAAAAGCCTTGACCGAATTGGTCACACCGTCGATATCGGATTTTACCCCGCCGTCAGAAAAAAGCTTCTGGAAGATATCAAATGCCTTTCCGATGCCACCGCTGAAGTAGCCCTCATTGACTGCGGTCAGCGCCTTATTGAGCCAATCAGAGATCACACCGCGCTGCTCCTGCGACACCTCGCCCCAGATCAGATTGACAAAATCCAGCCCAAGACCTGCCCAGTCGCCGTTTTTGGCATCACTAAAGGCGCTTTTTACCAGCCCGAAAATGCCCTTATCCAGCTGGCCGGAAGCCTCGCTCAGCTGCTGATCAATACGGCTCTGGGTACCCTTTACGCTCTTGTCGATCTCGTTGGAGGTCTCCGTCACCTTGTCTTGAATGCCGTCAATGTAGGTGATGATCTTCTCGTAGGTCTCCGCGCCGTTCTCGCCGATGCGCTGCCCGGTCTCTGTGACGGTCTTCTTGATATGCTCGCTGCCGTCCGCGTACTTTTCCACCGCCCGCTGCACCTTTGTGGTGATGCCGTTAAAGGTGGTTTCCGAGACGTTGGTAAAGGTGCCCAGCAGCGTTTTCGACATATCGTCATAGGTCTTTGTGACCTTTGTGACCGTGCCGTTGACTTTGGTCTCGACCTGCTTAAAGGTCGTGGCGACGCCGTTCACCATCTCCTTGCCGGTCGTGGTGGTGGTCTCGGTGATGCGGTCTTTGATGTTGCCCGCGCTGTCCTTGACCTTTTCGGTGAGGGTCTGGATGCTGGTGGTCACAGTGCCCAGCGCATTCTGTGCGGTGGTTGTAGCCGTGCTGGAGATGGACGAAATGACCGTTTCGACGGTGGAGCCGGTCTTTGTAGCTTTAGTGGTATCTTCTCCGGACGTTGTGTCCGTTCCGTTGCTTCCGGTATCAAGCCCTGTTTCATTCAGGCCGTATTGCCGGGCAAGCCTGTCTCCGTATCGCTTCCAATAAGCAGCATCTTTCGGGCTGCCTTGCTGGTATCTGGTTTCGGACGTTTTACCGTTGGCAGCGGCCCACGCCTCAAATGTGTTTTCTTCATAGCCGTTTTTACCTAGAGCATGGTTCAGCTTGTACGACAGCCGATCAAGCGGGCCAGACATTGCTGAAACTCCATTAAGGATGCCTTGACCGATAGACGAAACAATATCTTTGCCGATCTGCACCCAATCCGTCGTAAAAATCTTTGTGACAATCGCCGCAGTGATGTTCCCGATAGCTTCAATTACATTGCCGGTCAAACTTAAAAAGCCCTCAACCAGTTTCCCCAGCAAATCCGCACCAGCTGTAAAAATTTTGTCCGCATTGTTCCAAAGCTCCACAGCAAGCGAAGAAACTGTCTGTACAGCAGCATTCGCAACTATGGGGGCCGTGCTCAGGATCCCGTTTGCCAAACTGGTCAGCAGCTGTCCGCCCGTATCCACGATCTGGCCTGTGTTGTCCTGCAGATACAGGGCAAAATTCTGCACAGCACCTGCTGCCTGTGTGGCAAGAGAGGGAATACCGTCGGAAATTCCGGTTGCGATGTCGTCCACAATATGACCACCCGCCTGCATCAGACCGTTTGCACCGGACGTCTCAAAGGCCTCCTGCAGCCGTTGCACCCACCCAGAAGCAGCTGTTACGAGTTTTCCTTCCGTCTCCGTCAGACCTTCTGTAAGCGTTCCAAGCAGCTGCGACCAATTGTCTTTCAGGGTTTCAATGCGGCCGCTCATTGTCTGGCTCTGGGTTTCCATTGCGTTATAATAACGCCCGCCCTCTTCGGATGCCTTTTGCAGGGCCGCCGTCAGCAGATCATAACTGATGGTCATGTTCTGCACTTCGGCGGTGCTTTTTCCCGTGTAGTCGGCCAGAATGCCATAAATATCAATGCCAGCCATTGCGAATTGCTTGATGTCCGCAGCGCTGGCTTTGCCCACGTTTTTGATCTGCTGCAGATTCGCAGCCATACGGGACAAAGCATCATTGCCTCCACTTGTAGCCGATACTGCATCGCCCAGTGCCAGAATCGTGCTGCGGGCCTTGCCCGCGTCTACGCCTGCGCTGATAAGCAGCTGGTTTGCCTGAACCAGCGAATCAACATTCAGCGGCGTGTGTGCTGCATCCTGCTTGATCTGGTTCAAAACGGCCTGCGCCTGTTCTGCGGATCCAAGCATGTTGGTATATGCAACGCGGTATTTTTCCATTGCCTGGTTGAAATCCGCGCCTTGCTTCACCACGCCTTCTCCAAAAGACGCAAATTTTCCTGCAAGGCTGGTGATTGCCGTTGCAATCAGTTGTGATTTTGTAAAAGCACCTGTCAGCGTCTTACTCAACCCGGAAAAAGGCACGGAAAGACTCTCTGTTTTAGCGGAGGCGCGTTCCATTTTCCGGCCAACATCTTCCACTGAAACGCCTACAGCTTCCAGCGATTTTCGACATTCGTCCAGTTTCTGTCTCTGTTCGGCTATCTTTGCGCTGTATTTCTGTGCGCTCTGTGACGATGTGCCATATTGTGCAGCAGCCTTGTTAAAAGCGCTCTGATAGCCGCCCAGTGAAGCTGCCAACGATTTGTATTGCGACTTCATTTCAGTAACTGAGGCTGCCGTCTTGGTTTTGGCTTGTGAAATGCCACGCTCAAATTCCGAGGTATCCATTCCAAGCTCAACCGAAAGAGCAAAAAGATTCAAAAGCAAGATCTCCTTTCTAAAATTTTATATTGTAAATTTATCAAAATCAGACAACTTTACAGCTCTATTATACCATACTTCTGCCATTTCTCCAACGAAAAAGCACTATTCCGCCGGGCAAAAATCAACGATATTTCATGTGAAAAATGCCCCCTCCCGGCGGCGTGTCGAGAGGGGGCGAAGTTACGGATTATTTCGGGCAGCAATGCTGCTCTTGGGGTTTCGTGGATCGTCCAATGGTGCCCAGACCTTTGGCAATGTTTCCACGTCACGCGGATCCAGCGCCGCCAGCAGTCCGCCCGCCTTGCTGATTGCGGTGCAAACTGTCACATTGTAATCCTTCAACGCTGCTTCCACCTCTGCCTGATCTTCTGGCGGCAGTTTTGCAACGATGTGCCCAATACGCAGATCCAGAGCGACAACAGCATTGCGGGCAGTGCACATTTCGACCTCGATTCTGTGATAGACTTCCTCCACGTAGGCCGGTGTGCGGGGTTTGGACTTGAATTTTTTCATGTGGTCACCCCTTAAATTCAAAACTCATGCCGGACAGGTTGCTTTCCAGAAAGTCATGGTAGACGGCGCGGGCTTCTTCCTCATCGTGAGCGGCCAGCAGGTCGATGGTGTGCAGGGCGGCAAGCATCTGATCTTTGCCGTTGAATTCATTGTGGCCGTGTTCAATCAGTTCGTCCTCAGTCATGCTGTTGATGTACTCGCGGGCGGCTGCGGTGTATTCTGTCGTCTTGTGGGGGTCGTAGGGGCGGCAATGGATGGACAGGGCAGGCGTGTTACTGTCAACCACGTCCGGCATGATGCAGACCACGACAGCCGGGACGCTGTCTGCGTTCGGTGCAAAATGCAGTTCAATGCCCATGCTGGTGTCCTCGGCATATTCACCCATGCTGTTCACACCGCGCACATCAGCCAGCACATAGCCGGTCACCTCTGCGCCGAGTTCGGTCGACATATTAGTAATTTTCAGTTCGTTCATGGTAAATCCTTTCTGCCCCTTACTGGGCACGCTCAAAAATCAACACCGCCGGGGTAAGGTCGGTGGCTCAACTGTGCATATACGGCAGCAACATGTGGTAGATCACCTGCAAAACGTGCACCGGGATGCTCTGGCCGTGCTGCAAGGCGGTTTCGATGCAGGCGATATACTGTGCGCCGGTTGCATCGTAGTGGTACGGCTCCCGGCGGTGCGGGCGGTTTGGATTGTGCTTCATGGTTTCACCTTCTTTCCAGTTCACTTGTGACAGCAAGAAAGCGCTGACGGGTCTTGTCGAAGGTCAAGGGGACTTCACCCACACGGCCTTCTTTGTTTTTTGCAAGGACGCATTGGTACTGCTCTCCATCGCCAGACAGCAGCAAAATAGCGTCTGCATCCTGCTCCAGCTGGCCGGATTCCTTCAGATCTGCGGTGCTGGGGGATGTGTGCGCCGCATTGCGGTTCAGCTGTGCCAGCGCAACCACAAGGATGCCGGTGGTCTGTGCCAACTCATGCAGGGCAATGGAAATTCCCGTGATAGCTTGATAGCGGTCTTTTGCCTTACCGTCTGCCAGCAGCTGCAGATAGTCGATAAAAACGACCTGTGCTTTCATCCGCTGGGCTTGTGCCTTTACCCATCCAACGCCCTTGCCGGATGCAGAGCGGATGAACAGCGGCAGCTTGTGCAGTTCTGCCAGGCCGTCAAGGTCAGACTGCGGAACGCTCTTGTTTTTTACATCTGCCAGCGGCACGGCCAGACGGTTCGCAATGACGCGGGCGGTCAGGGTGTCCGGGTCGGTTTCAAGGCTGAAATAGCACACCCGGAAGCCCCGCCGGGCTTGCTCACAGGCCATTTGCAGGGACAGGGCGGTTTTACCGGCGGACGGTCTGCCGCCGATGATGAACAAGTTCCCCGGGGCAAGATGCAGGTGCTTGTCCAGCACCGGGATGCCGCTGGGGATGTACCTCGGCTCTTCATCCAGCCTGCGAACGTAGCTGTCTACCAGTTCCCCGATAGGCTTGAAATCATCTTCTTCCCGGTCAAGGGTCAGGGCTTCGCCCATTTTGCTGTACAGGTCAGGCAGGTCTGCAAAGGTGGTCAGGTTGCCAGCTGCCTGAATGGACAGTTCCTGAAATCGTGTCAGAGCGGCCTGTTCCTGAATAAGCTGCGTCCATTCCATCACGCGGCCGCAGGTTATGGCGATATACTCGCCCTCGCACTCCTGCACACATGCCAGAATAGCGGCTTTTTGCTCCGGGTAGCGGGCACAGGCTGCCACCGCATCCAGTTCGCCTTTTGTGTTCCAAAGACCGGACAGCGCCGCAAACACCGGCTGAAGGTCTGCCGGGAAGTGTTCGATCTCCAGATCAGGCAGCGCGTAGGGGGCGAGGTCCGGCTTAATGAGGATCGCGCCCAATAAAACCTTGTGAATGTTCACGACAGCACCTCCATCTTCCGTTCCGGCTGCTGTTCCGGCTTCTTCCGGGCTTCCCGGCGGGCTTCTACATCCCCCAGAGTGCGAACCCCGTCTGCCTGCCAGCCTTTCAGAACGCCGTTGGCGTACTTCCATGATCGGTGACCACTTTCGGCAGCCTCGTCAAAGGCTTTGCAGATTACCTCGGCGGGAATAGAATCGCAGTAGCGTTGTAGCTTGTCCAGCGCTGAACGCGGGAAGATGCCTATCACCCGCTCAAAGTGCTGCACGATTTCGGCAAGGCCGGAATCTGTACGAGAATCGGCGGCTGCGGCTGGGACTTCCGGTGTAACTGTAGCTGTATATGAACTTGTATTTGTATCTGTAGGGTGCGAATGCATACATTCAGCTGCATCTGAATGCGTCCGCATCTCATGCAATGCGTTTGCATCGGTCTGCACGTCAGATACATCATCTTTTTGCGTTTGTTTTTCCCAGCGCGCTTTAGCTGCTTCAGAGTTCTTTTGGGACTTCTCACGGTATTTTGAAAAGTCTTTATCCACCCCATCTTTCATTGAACGCCACAGACCACGCATTCCACGGTCAGCATATTGCTGGGGCTCCGTGCCTTGGCTGGCATAATGATACAAGTCCCGGATAATCTGCCCGATTTCCGCGTTGGTGTAGTCCTGTGTCAGGCTTTCAAGCCATACGAAGCGAAGAACAATAGTTTCAGGGCTTTTTCCCTTCACGTCTGTCACCTCGCAACCCGGCGGATGCCGCCCACGACTTCATCTTGCCCCACAGAGCCGGGGTCTCCCACCTCGAAGTATTTGCAAAGGCTATCCATGTTGACCAGCCAGCGGTGTCCTGCATTGACAAAACGCACTTTACCGGTTCGGCAAAGACGGCGAATGTAGGCCGGTGACAAGTTGTAGATGCCGGCTGCATCCTTTACGCTTTTCATGACCGGGTATCGGACTGAATCTCCCATTTTATGCACCTCCTCAGTGTACTCAAAACGTTGTTTTCGTGTCGTAACAGCAGTAAAGCACAAATCGAAAAATATTGCAATACCGCCAAATTTTAAAGAAAATCCGATGTGATGAAACAATGTTGGAATAGAATCCCTTGCGCCAAAATCCATCCAGTGTCATTCCGTGATATCCAGTGACATGCTTTGCAACGGATTACCTTGTATTGCACTAGATTTACAGAGGAACGCCCACCTCAAAAATGGACTCTTGTTGCTAATTCGGCACATCAAAAATCACTGATGAAATTGATTCGCGAAAGCGGTGAATTTTACTCACTGCTCCATCAGGCTTTCCACGGACACGCCCAAAGCGTCAGCAATATGACGGGCCGTTTTTTCGCTGATGTTGCCGCCGTTGAATGCAGCACCTACCCACCGCCGGGACAATTCCAAGCTGTCAGCGAGGTCAGATTGTGTTTTGCCAGAAACAAGCAAGGCGGTTTTCGCCCTTACCTCATCAAAACGCATTTTCATATTTCCCCTTTCCGCTAGATGTGTTGAAAGTTCTCAAAAAAGAACTGCCTTGATGCAATTATATTCCACTTTTAGAATTTCGTCAATACTTATTTGAGAATTTCTTCTTAATGTGGTATACTCAAACAAAGGAGGAATGCACAATGGGATCTGCTGCAATAATAGGAGAGATTGCGAAAGAAAGAGATATTTCGCTGAAAGAATTAAGCAGAAGAGTGGATATTCCGTATACGACACTTTACAATGCTGTAAAACGCGATAGCAAAATGGATTTTGAAACTGTCCAGAAGATAGCGCAAGCATTGCATATAGATGTTGGGATTCTGTACGGAGTAGCAGAAAATAAAGGTGACCCGCAACATCTGAAAAGACTTTATAGCAAGATTTCAGAAGTGGCAGAAAAGTATGGCAGGTCAGAGGAAGAAATTGTAAATTGGATAAACAAGTGTCTCTCCGTATCTGAGTTCGATATGAGCGAAGCGATGGCAAATAGGCTGGAGTTTTTATCAGAGGACATGGCCAAGAATATTTTTGAGCAGGTAGATAGTCTTGGTGCAGATGAGCAGTTAGAGATGGCAGAAGGAGTCAATTTATTAAAGCGATTCAAGAAGGAAGACCGTAGATATGTACTTGATACAGTCGGAATGATGCTCTTGCTAAATGTTATTGGACTGAAAGAGGCGTTCAAAAGAGTCTCAGAGCTAGCGATGTTGGAAAGTTACACGAAGCCGATTTCAGAATTGGCAGACGGTTCGGAAGATAAAAGATGACGCTTGGAGAATTCTTATAGAGTAGAAAGTGTGAGGCTATGGCGAAAATCATAAAGCGCACAAAGAAAGATGGCTCCTGCTCCTACTGCATCCGGGTCTCCAACGGATACGACCGGGAAGGGCGGCAAGTGCTGGTCAACCGCACCTATACACCCCCGCCGGGCTTGACCGGGAAGAAGTTGGAAAAGGAATTGCAGCGGCAGGCAGATGCCTTTGAACAGGAAGTGCACAGCGGCATTTCGTTGGATGCGTCCATGAAGGTGGACGACCTGATAGAGCGCTGGTTCACCGAGTACGCCGAAAAGAAACTCAAACCCAAGACCGTGTACGACTATCGGCGGCTTGTGCCGCGCATTTCTGCCGGGCTGGGGCAACTCAAGGTGTGCCAGGTCAAGCCCTCGCACCTGATGGCCTTTTATTCCAACCTCGAAGAGCAGGGTGTGCGGGAAGATAGCACCTATACCGCTGTTCCTGCCTTGCTGGATCAGCTGCCAAAGGGCAAACGCGGCCAGATCGCGGCGGCAGCGGGCGTTTCAGAGCGGACAATGGCGACACTGTACAGGGGCGGGAACGTCAGCCGATCAACCGCCGAAAAGGTAGCCAGCGCCGCCGGGCTGCCCCTTTCCAAGGCTTTTATAGAGCATAGCAAAGCAGGCGGCAGGCTCAACGGAAACACAGTGCAGCACTATCACCGGATGCTGTCCAGCGTGTTCACCAAGGCCGTGCAGTGGGGACTTGTGGTAGAAAATCCGTGCAAGCGTGCAGAAGCCCCAAAAGCACAGGAAGTGGACGTGCAGGCATTGGAAGAAAAAGACGTTGTACGCCTGTTGGAAGCCCTGCAGGACGCGCCCACACAGTACAGCGTCATCACACAGCTTGCTTTGCTCACAGGTGCCCGCCGGGGCGAGATATGCGCCCTGCGGTGGTCTGATATCGACATGGATGCGGGAACGATTTCAATTGAACGCACCTTGCAGCACATCCCGGGCAAAGGTACGGTATTCAATCCGCCCAAAACAAAGCGCTCTCGGCGGTGTGTGAAAGTCGGGTCGGACTGCGTGCAGCTCCTGCAGGAATACCGCCAGCACCAAAAGGCAGAACGGTTCAAAATCGGCTCCGAGTGGGTGCGCCGGGTGGAGATCGAGGGAAAGCGCGTAGAAAACGACCTGCTTTTCACCAAGTGGAACGGCGCACCGATGGATCCAGACGATGTGACAACGTGGTTCGGGCGTTTTCTGGCCGCTCATAACCTCCCGGCGGTACACTTCCACAGCCTGCGTCACACCAACGCCAGCTTGCTGATAGCCGCCCATGTGCCTGTTACCACTGTTTCAGGCCGTCTGGGTCATGCAAAGACCAGCACCACCACGGACATTTACGCCGGTTTCATCCGTTCGGCAGATGCAGCGGCAGCAGACGCGCTGACCGGTGTGTTTGACCGTATCCGGGAAAAGAGCCACGCATAACACGTCCAAAGATGCAATACAGCCCACAGGAAGCAAGGGAAATCCGGCTAGGCCTGTGGGCTGCTTTCTTTCTGTCTGCGGTTCTGAGTTGCTATCATGTCCACTGTGAACACCGTAAGGCACAATTGCCGGAAAGTGCCTTATTTTTGCCTTATTGACCGAAAAAGCACTGATACGAAGGTGAATGAGCAAGCATAAAAAGCACGGTGATTCTATATAAAATAGAACATTCAAAAACGATCGAACTCGTAATAAGACTATTTTGTAATCAGTGGGTTGCAGGTTCAACTCCTGTCACCAGCTCCAAAAAGCCGCTCAGGAACGTTGATTTCTGGGCGGCTTTTGCTTTTGTGTTTTTGCTTTCGGCACAAAAATCCAAAAATTCCGCAAAAGATGTTGACAAACTACCATCCGGGTGGTAATATATACAGGCAATCCATGGATTGCAAAAACTGAATATGGGCGTGTTCCCGAGTGGCCAATGGGGACAGACTGTAAATCTGCTGCTTTTCAGCTTCGGTGGTTCGAATCCACCCGCGCCCACCAAACAAGAAAAATCCGAACCTGTTTCCGATTGGAGAAGGGTTCGGATTTTTCGTTTTCTTCGGGTTTGAGAATGAAGGCTCCCGTGGACGGCGTAAAACTCCGATACCTTGTCATAGACCGTAAGCCAATAACAAGATTTGGAGGATGCGATTATGAAGTACGATGCAAGAGCCTGCCATTTCAACATGGACACTGGATGTGTGGAGCTGCGGCTCCGGGATGGGAGAAAAATCTCCATCGACTGTACCGGGGTCGAGGATGCGCTGGATGTGACCATGGCCCAGCAGACTGAACTGGACTACCTCATCTACAACGACCCACTGGGCTATGCGGATTTGATTCTGAACGGTGACCCGGAGGAGTATTTGAAAAACGTAGCTGGAAGCCATGGGTTAGAAGATTAAGGGCAAAAAAATAAGAGGTGTGCCCAAGCGGACACACCCCGGTAAGAAACATCTATGTAAAGCAGGGCGTTCCCTTCTCTGGGAGCGTCCTGCTGTTTTTATGCGGCAACAGGCAAGGCTTGTAGAGCTTCCTGCTCTTTCAGCCATTCCTCATATTCACGCTGACCTTCCTCACTGTTGAAAAACTCAACCATGGAGGGATAAAAGCAACGTGCAAGGGTCTTGATTGCTTCAT
>ERZ836829.504-NODE-504-length-45774-cov-3.874450_pt1 | contig 45774 bp, 40 predicted proteins | sample MGYA00519574_ERZ836829 | MGnify/ENA primary metagenome ERZ836829 (study PRJEB31850, sample SAMEA3708808) | human gut metagenome | biome: human gut; feature: human-associated habitat; material: faeces | place: China | collected 2014 ...
ACGAAATTCCTAAATTGCATTACGAGACGATTATACTTCCTATAAGGCAAATTATTAGCATGGTGAAATGCTGAGAAATTACAGAAATTATATCTATTGGAAGAATAATAAAGTAAAACCAGTTCTTTTCAAGGAATGAAAGTTGCGAAAATGCATGTATAATGCTATACTGATAAGCGGTATATTTTGCTTTGACATAAAGTAGAAACGTGTAATGAAAGAATGAGAACATAGTTATGAAAAAATTTGAAAAATACAAACGCTTAATCAAGGTGATTTTTTCGGTTGTTTTGATTGCAATATTGGCAGGAATATACGGGATGATTTGGATTGGGTGGTACAATAAAATTATCTGGGCACCTTTTTTTAGGCGTGGTAACTGGATGATGATTTTTATTTATGCTATTCTTCTAATATTTTTCATGAATACATATGGTGGATTCAAAGTGGGTTTCTTAAAAAAGGGAAATTTGATATATTCTCAGATTCTCGCAGTATTATTTACAAATATTGTAACGTATTTTCAAATTACGGTTCAGGATAAGCGATTTACGACCCCAGTACCGTTAGGCGTTAATATTGCGTTGTCAGTTGTAGCGATTCTTGTATGGACGTTGATTTTTCAGTGGATATACGGATTGATCTTTCCGCCAAGAAGAATGCTTTTAATATCAGGAGATTATTCGGATTATCATCTTTTGGAGAAGATGAATGCCCGTGAAGATAAATACATTATCAGTCAGATTATTAATTATAAAGAAGGAATGGAAAAACTAATTCCGCAGATTGATCAGTATGATGGCATTATTGTTGGCGATATGCCGTCCCATGAGCGGAATTTGATCATAAAGTATTGCTATGCAAAGCAAATCCGAACATATAGTGTCCCGAAAATATCGGATATATTATTGCGCAGCTCTGTGGACTTAAATCTGTTTGATTCTCCATTGCTGTTATCCAGAAATACAGGGCTGGCAATCGAGCAGATGTTCTGTAAGCGCCTGATGGATGTTGTGTTTTCACTGCTTGGCCTTGTTATATCAGCGCCATTCTTTTTACTGATTGCAATCAGCATTAAACTGACAGATCGGGGACCGGTGTTTTACAAGCAAACACGTCTGACGAAGGATGGAAAAACTTTTGAAATTTATAAATTCCGCACCATGATTCAGAATGCAGAAAAATATAGTGGCGCAGTACTGGCTTCAGAGCACGATCCACGCATTTTACTAGTGGGAAGGTTGCTTCGTGCTACCCGTTTGGATGAGCTGCCACAGATCTTTAATATTCTGAAGGGCGAAATGTCGATTGTCGGACCAAGACCGGAACGTCCGGAACTGGCAGCGGAAATAGAAAAAGAGATTCCGGAGTTTTCGTACAGATTAAAGGTAAAGGCGGGCTTGACAGGTTATGCGCAGGTTTATGGTAAATATAATACGACTTCCTATGATAAGTTGAAACTTGATTTGACATATATCAGGAATTATTCTATCTTTTTGGATTTAAAGTTAATATTTATGACACCTAAAATTATGCTGCTAAAAGAAAGTACAGAAGGAGTAAAAAATGAAGCGTAAGGAAATGGACTCAAAACAGTTATTTGAATTATTATTAAAGCGGTATCCACAATTGGAAAGCTGCAAAGACAGTATCCTGGATGCGTATCATGCACTTAAAAATGCTTACGAAAAAGAAGGAAAGCTTCTGGTTGCGGGTAATGGTGGAAGCGCATCTGACTCGGAGCATATTGTAGGAGAACTGATGAAGTCTTTCATGTTTGAGAGAAAAATTCAGAAAAAGTATGCGGATGAGCTGGTACGTTTATATGGAGATGAGGGTGTAGCGCTTTCTAAGAAACTGGAGGGAACCTTATGTTCCATTCCATTAACCTCTATGCCGGCATTGTCTACTGCATTCATCAATGATGTAGACCCTGCGCTTACCTTTGCACAGATGCTTTACGGATATGGAAGAGAAGGTGACTGCTTCCTCGGAATCAGCACATCTGGAAATTCCAAGAATATCCTTTACGCGTTGCAGGTTGCAAAAGCAAAGGGAATTACTACCATTGGCCTTACGGGAGAAGGCGGTGGGAAAATGAAAGAACTTTGCGATATTACCATTCAGGTTCCGGAAAAGGAAACATTCATGATCCAGGAACTGCATCTTCCAATCTATCATTGCTTGTGCGCAATGCTTGAGGCAGATTTTTTTGAAGAAAAGTAAAGGTGGAAATATTAATGGATTACGGTAAATTAGATAATTTCAATCGTTTAAAAGTACTTGTACTGGGTGATTTTATGTTGGACAAGTACATTATGGGAAGCGTAAAGCGTATTTCGCCAGAGGCACCGGTTCCGGTTATCAACGTTAAGAAAAAAGAGGTGCATCTTGGTGGCGCTGGAAATGTAATAAACAATATCTGCTCGCTTGGGGCAACCGCCAGAATTATCAGTTGTATCGGCAAAGATGAATCCGGCGATTATCTGATTCGCAGAATGAATGAAAAAGGAGTAGATACCCGCTTCATCTGGCAGAAGGAAGAGGAACAGACGATTGTAAAAACCAGAGTCGTGTCAAAGGGCCAGCAGTTTTTACGTTATGATGAAGAAACAGTTCGTGATGTCTGCGAAGAATATGTTGAGTATGTAGAAAAAAATCTGGAAGCGATTTTCGAAGATATTAATATTGTAATTATTTCCGATTATGGAAAAGGAAATGTTACCTTCGACAGTGCCCAGACTGTTATTCGTAAGGCAAGAAATAAAAACATTCCGGTTATCATTGACCCAAAGGGCAGTGATTATAAAAAATATACCGGCGCGACAACCTGTACTCCGAACATGGCAGAGTTCCGTCAGGTGATTCATGAAAATGGCGAGCTTTCAGAGAAAGAGATTGCTGAAAAAGCGCAGAAACTGTGTGAAGAGATTAATCTGGATTATCTTCTGGTAACCCGTTCTGAACAGGGTATGTCTCTGGTCGAAAAAGAAAGTGGTCATAAGGCCGATTTCCCGGCGGTAGCGCAGGAGGTAATCGATGTCACTGGTGCGGGAGATACCGTTATTTCTACATTCTCCCTGGCACTGGCAGCTGGACTTTCGCTGCCGGATGCCTGCGAGATGGCAAACGATGCAGCATCTATCGTTATCTCAAAGTTTGGGGCGGCAACGGCAACCTTAGAGGAAATCAAGAGCCGCGGCTATGGCGGCAGAGCAACAAAGCTGCTGCAGCTGAATGAGCTTGTAGAGATTGTGAAAAAACTAAAAGCAGATCATAAAAAGATTGTATTTACAAATGGCTGCTTTGATCTGGTTCATGCGGGCCATATTTCTTCCTTTGCCCAGGCTAAAGCATTGGGAGACATCCTGATTGTAGGACTTAATAGTGACGCGTCGATTCGCAGAATTAAAGGCGAAAAACGTCCAATCGTAGATCAGGTGAACCGTGCTAAATTACTGAGCGCAATCTCTCTGATTGACTATATTGTAATTTTTGATGATGATACACCGGAAAAGCTTGTGGAAGCAATCATTCCGGATGTTCTTGTAAAAGGAAAAGACTGGGCAGGAAAAGTTGTTGTAGGTCAGGATGTTGTGGAGGCACATGGCGGTAAGGTCAGCCTGATTGACTTGGAAGACGGTTTGTCTACAACAAATATCATTGAAAAAATCAGAAATACCTATCACTAATAAAAGGTTTTGCGGAAAGGAGTTATTATGAGCATTATTGTTACAGGTGGAGCAGGATTTATTGGAAGCTGTATTGTACGTACTTTAAACGACATGGGAATTGAAGATATTATTATTGTAGATCACATTTCCACTACAGATAAATGGAAAAATATGGTCAACAAAAAATATATCAAGTATATTCCAAGAGACCAGTTTTTACAGCAGCTTGACAGCTTTGATGGAAAAGTCTCTCATGTAATTCACATGGGTGCCTGCTCAGCAACTACTGAACGAGATTTTGATTTCCTGTATGAAAATAACCTGGGATTCACCAAGGCTGTTTGGAATTTCTGTGTAAAGAACCAGATTTCCATGATCAATGCAAGCAGTGCGGCAACGTATGGAGCAGGCAATCATGGCTTTGACGATAAGACAGATATTGGGGTACTGGAACCGTTGAATGGTTATGGCTATTCCAAGCAGCTTTTTGATCTGTGGGAGAGACAGCAGACACTGCGTCCGGCACAGTACTGTGGCTTCAAGTTTTTCAATGTATATGGACCGAATGAGTACTATAAGGGAAGCATGGCAAGCGTAATCTTCCATACCTTTAATAAGATTAAAGAAACTGGTGAGATGGGACTGTTTAAGTCCTACAGACCAGATTATGCCGACGGACAGCAGCTGCGTGACTTTGTTTATGTAAAAGATATTTGTAAAGTTGTGAAGTTCATGATTGAGCATCCGGATGTAAACGGTTTATTTAACCTTGGTACCGGCACAGCAAGAAGCTTCTACGATTTGGCAAAAGCAACCTTTGATGCACTGGGACTCGAGCCGAACATTAAATTTGTGGAGATGCCGGAAACTTTAAGAAAGAAATATCAGTATTACACACAGGCTAACATGGAGAAACTCCGTGCTGCAGGATATCACGAAGCGTTCTATACTCTGGAAGAAGGCTGCAAAGATTATGTGACCAATTATCTTGCACAGGATTACAAGACCTACTAAAATGGATAAAATTACAGTATTAATGGCTGTCTATGATCCACCGGAACGGTGGCTCATAGAACAGCTTCAGTCAATTGACAGACAGACGTATTCCAATATAGAACTGGTTATAAGGGATGATTGCTCTCCGAATGTGGATTTTCATAGAATTCAGCAGCTTGTATCTGAAAATATGAGAAGGGTGCCATACAGAATATTACGAAATGAAAAAAACCTGGGCAGTACGAAAACCTTTGAATGTCTGACCAGAGAAGCATCTGGAGATTATTTTGCCTATTGTGATCAGGACGATATTTGGAATGCAGACAAACTGGAAAAATCCTGGAAAACATTGACTGAACAGAATTGTGTTATGTTGTGCTCAAATGCGGATGTGATCGATGGAGATGATGTGCTCCAGTATAAGGGGCATATGAGCATTCCAGACAGCTTTTCAGAGTGTATCCGATCAGGAGAAGCGTGGAAGACATTGCTGGTTAAGAATTATTTTTGGGGTTGCACTTTGATGATACGGGCAGACATTGCCAAGCAGTCTTTGCCGTTTTTGGAGGGTATGTACCATGACCAGTATCTAGAACTGTTTGCATCCATGCAGGGCAATATTTATTTCCTGAATGAATCTTTAATGCAGTATCGAATTCATGGAAGCAATCAGACCGGATTTTTAAAGAATGTATGCAGCAAGCGGGATTATTATGAGAATCGGATTTGCATTCTGATAGATCGTTACCAGCGGCTTTTAGATAAAAAACTGGAGGAACCTTATTGTACATACATTCGGAATTTGCATGAATGGGCGGTCAGTCGGAAGGAGTATGCGGAAGGAAAATGGACCGCTTTGCCCGGAGTACTGAAAGGCCGAATGTATAATCGCAATACGACACTGTTTGAATTGTTTATGATGCCGCTTCCGAATTTTATCTGGGTATATTTACTGCGTGTTTTAAAGAAATTGAATGCTATGCGTCATAAAAATAGCTGATTAATGAGGAAAATATGAAGACTTTTTTAGATGAGCTGCTGGCTTATAAAGAACTGTTATTAGAATTAGTAAAAAGGGACCTGAGGGTCAAATACCGAAAATCGGTATTAGGATATTTGTGGAGTTTATTAAATCCACTCATGATGATGATGGTGGTTTCCATTGTTTTCTCGTATATGTTCCGTTTTGATATTGAAAATTATCCGGTGTATCTGATTACAGGTCAGACACTGTTTAACTTTTTCCAGGAAGCAACCAATATGTCAATGAATTCTATTACGAACAGTGCTTCCCTGATTAAAAAGGTTTATTTGCCAAAACAGGTATTTCCGGTTTCCAGAATATTATCCAGTTTTGTAACCTTTTTATTTTCTTTGATGGCAATTGTGATCATTATGATTTTTACGAGGGTAAAGGTTACACCGGCTATTTTGCTGGTGCCGCTTCCACTCCTGTATATCTTAGTGTTCTCCATGGGTGTTGGACTGATTTTGTCTATTATGGCAACTTATTTCAGAGATGTGTACTACTTATGGGGAATTTTCATTACAGCCTGGATGTATTTTACCCCTATCTTTTATCCGGCAACCCAGCTCCCGGACTTTGCCATGAACATTATGAAGTTAAATCCGTTATACCAGATGCTGCAGTGCTTCCGTGAGGTGGTTTTATATGGAACATTCCCAACCTGGAGGCGTCATGCGGCCTGCATTTTCTTTGCGCTGCTGGCATTGAATGTGGGAATTCAGGTGTTCAAAAAGAAACAGGGAGATCTGATCTTATATTTATAATATGCGGGAGGAACATACGTGAATCAGGATGCGATAAAGGTCAGCAATGTGACAATGCGCTTTAATCTGGAGCGCGAAAAAACAGATAATGTAAAAGAATTTTTTATAAAAAAAATGAAGCGGAAGCTCCAGATAGACGCGTTCATTGCTTTGGAGGATGTGAGCTTTAGCGTAAAAAAAGGAGAAATTTTTGGCCTGATTGGTGACAATGGGTGCGGAAAGAGTACTACACTTAAAATTATATCAGGAATCATAACTCCTACAAAGGGCAGTGTAGAAGTAGATGGAAGCATTTCTCCACTGATTGAGCTGGGCGCCGGCTTTGATATCGAACTTACAGCGAAAGAAAATATCCTTTTGAATGGACTGACGCTCGGTTATTCAAAAAAGTTTATTGAGTCGAAACAGGAAGAAATCATTGAATTCTCTGAATTAAGAGACTTTATGGATGTTCCAATCAAAAACTATTCGTCTGGTATGGTTGCGCGACTGGGCTTTGCGATAGCGACTCTTGTAAAGCCAGATATCTTAATTGTAGATGAAATCTTATCAGTTGGTGATATGAGTTTCCAGGAAAAATGTGAACGGCGAATTAAGGAACTGATGGATGGAGGAACGACTGTTCTTATTGTGTCGCATAGCATTCGACAGATAGAAGAGCTTTGTAACCGTGTATTATGGCTGGATCATGGACATATGGTTGCTATGGGAGATACCCAGACAGTCTGCGACTTTTATAAAAGAAAAGATTACGATGGAGCGAGACAGTATGCGGCTACCTAAAGTATTAAGACGTTTGAAACCACTTGTTGCACATCAGCTGGAAATGTTTTTGCTGTGGTATTATAGTGCCACAGCAAAACAGCGGCGTCCAAAACATGAAACAGGAAGGATTCTTCTGGCCCGGACAGACGGGCTGGGAGATTTTATTATATGGCTGAGTTGTGCGCAGAAATTCAGGGAATTGTATCCGGATAAAAAGATTGTTGTGATGCTGGATTCCATTAAACCTACCTTAGAACTGGTGCAGGAGATGCCGCAGTGGTTTGATGAGGTCTTTAATATTGATATTCATAATTACACACGATTTTTTGAGTTCCGAAAAATGCAGAAAATGGAATTTGACCTGCTTATACAGCCGGCATATTCCAGAGTTGCCTTTACGGATATTTTAGTGTTTGCCTGCAAGGCAGGAAAACGTATTACTCTGGACACCAACGCAAAATTTCTTTCCAGGACACAGCTCAAGTGGACAAATCGTGGTTATGATCAGATTATCCCGGCATCATCCGGAATCAAGCATGAATTGATTCGGTGTGGAGAACTGATTCGTGGCCTGGGTGATGAAAGTTTTCAGGTGGGTTTCCCGGACCTTCGTGAAGATAATTCGAATAAAGGACATTATTTTGTGGGATTTCCAGCAGCATCTGGTCCGACAAAAATCTGGGAACCGGAAAAATATGCGAGAGTTCTCGACGCAATTATAGAGAAAAGCGGCTGGGATTGTATCTTAAGTGGAGGTCAGGCTGATTCTGTATTGATTGAAGAAGTGATTTCCAATATGAAGCATGCTGAGACAGTCAAGAATTATGCAGGATGCTGCAGCCTGGCACAGACTATCCATTTATTAAATGGCTCCCGCATGGCAATTGGAAACGATACAGGTGCTATGCATATGGCTGTAGCATGCAGACTTCCTTCGGTAGTTCTCATGGGAGATAATGAATTGGGAAGATTTTTCCCATATACGTGTGAGAAAGATGAGAAGCTGCCCTTATGGGTTGTTGATGCTAATCTGGAGTGCAAAGGCTGCAATGCAATGAAAGATGTTCCGTGCAAGTATCCGTTCGGAGAACGGGGGACTTATTACTGCATTGCAAGCATCACTGTGGAGAAATGTATGGAAGCTGTGAATCAGTGTCTGGAGTGGGTGAGAAAAAATGAAAGATAAAATCAAGCGGTTTATATCGGTTTGTTTGAATGAAAGTCTATTCCATATTTTGAGAATAAAGGCCCGAAAATCATATAAGGGCAATAGCAATCATATTTTTGTTTTACGTTTTGCACATATTGGAGATTTCTGCATCTGGCTTGACAGCGCTCGTGCATTTCGTAACCTTTACCCCGATAAGAAAATCATATTTTTAACATATTCCTATAAAAATGTTCAGGAACTGGCAGAAGCTACAGGATATTTTGATAAAGTCATCAGTCTGGATACCGAGGGATTTCACCGGATTAAAGCTTTGAGAGAGGCAGCAGGATTCTGTGGTGATACGATCATTAATGCAAATCCATCCAGATCATTACTGTCAGATTTATTTGTTCTGGCAGTGAATGTCCGGCATCGCATTGCGCAGCAGAGTGATCATGCGGAATTGTCCGCCACAAAGATGAAGCGTTCTGATAAAATTTATGAAAAAGTGATTCCCTGTAATCTAAAAGCAATGGAACTAATAAAAAATGCGGAATTCATGCGTGGATTAGGCTTGAAAGATTTTAAAGCAGATTTGTCAGTACTTCCTGATGTACCGTGTGATGTGGATACTCCAACACAGAAATATGCTGTTATTTTCCCTGATGCCGATGCACCAATTCAGATGTGGAATTATAAGAACTATGTAAAAGTGGTCCAGAATTTGATTTCAGAATATGGAGTACAATGTCTGATTCTGGGTGGTAATCGATACAGGGATACAGGTGCTGCCATTGAAAAAGAGGTAAATTCTTCGCTTTGTAAAAACCGTATGGGAGAAACTAATTTGGTGCAGTGCATTCAGCTGGTGCGGAATGCAAGCATTGTTATATCGAATGATACTGGCGGTGCCCATATTGCAGCTGCAACCAGAACGCCTTGCGTTGTTCTTGCCGCTGGATGGAACCGGGGTAGATTTTTCCCTTATCAGGTTGAGACAGAAGGAGAAACGCTGCTTCCGGTGGATGTTGTTACGAATTTACCGTGCCTTGGATGTGGCATTGAAAATATCAACCGATTTGATCCGGAATGTGGAATTGACGGTGTTCCGAGATGCATTGCTATGAACACACCCGAAGTAATAAATGAAAAGATAAAAGAACTGTGGGAGAAATGTTATGGGAAATAAACTGGAAAAACTACGGAAAATCAAGGATCGTATGCGAGATGAACTTTTTATATTCAAGCATGCTCATCTGGTGAAAGCTATGATTGAATCCACAGAGGATGATCTGGTTAATAAAGAGGAGTGCGATGAGCACAGCATATCCATTGCATTTCGACCGACCGGTGGATTTGGAGACTATATCATTAGTTCTAAGCTTCTGGATGAACTTTTGGAATTAGTACCGTGTCATATTTTGGTGTTTTGTGAGAACGTAACATTTGGACATGCCGTATATGATGGACGTAAAAATACCAGCGTGCTGCCAATTAATACATTTTATTCTCAGATGTGGAAATATGATCTGGCATTAACCGTGGAACACTTTGTGCATATTGAGCGGATGAATGCGAATAAAATTGCAAGAATCAGTCCGGCTTTCATGGATAAACTCAATAAGCTGGAGCGGAGTTATAAAACATATTATCCGGAAATTCAGCAACAGTGGTTCCGGGAGGCGATGCATTTTAAACGCTGCGAGTACAAGGGGATTAACCGATGGACAGAACTGAGACATGAAGGCGTCTTCAAGATTGAGAACCAGAAAACGTGGATCCCATTGCGGGAAGAGTTTTATCAGCGTTTTGTGGAGCTGGGACTGGAGAATAAGCGCTACATTACCTTAAACCGTGGAGCTGACAGTATGGGGCGCAGCAAAATGCAGACTAAGGTGTGGCCATTAGAGCATTATAATCATTTTGTAACACTGTTTCGTGAAAAGTATCCGGATATTGCGATTATTCAGGTCGGTGCATCTGGCAACACTAAAATAGAAGGAGTAGATCAGATTATTTTTGGAGAAAGTCTGGAAGTGACGAAATGGATTTTGAAAAACTCCATGCTGCATGTAGACTGTGAAGGTGGCCTGGTACATTTGGCTACACAGTTTGACACAAAATGCGCTGTTATATTTGGACCAACGCCGAAGCATTTCTATGAGTATCCGCAGAATATTAACATTGTCTATGAGGGATGCAACAACTGTATGGGAACGCATCCGGATTGGGCATTTGACTGTTTTAAGGGATTGTCAGAACCGGAGTGTATGTATAAGGTTACTGCGGAAATTGTAATGGATAAAATTGAAGGATTTTTGGATGCGCAATTATCGTAATTGGCTTGTGAGGTGTGAGTATGAAAAAAATTCATTTTATTAATCGGATTGATTGGGATAATGCAGGGGATTGGGGATGTTGCCCACTTAATTACTATTTGGATTATTTTGAACAATTTAACCTGATTAGACACGACATTGATTTTATCGATTATAAAGAAATTGAACCAGAAGATGTAGTTATACTAGGGGGAAGTGGTCTTTTTAATGTAACACGCTCTTTTAATGAAGCAATCAACAAAATATTGGAAAGATGCAATCATGTGATTGCATGGAGTGCTAGTTTTAACACTCATGATAAGCAGTGGTTTCAGGGAACAGATTTTCCAACTATTAGTATGGATAAATTCTCAATGCTTAGTATTAGAGATTATCAACACCCATCTGGTATTGAATGGTTGCCGGATCCGAGTGCGGCTGCAATCCCAAAAGATTTTTTGAAGTCACAGCAGAATACTATTAGAAAATATGGTGTAATTGAGCACAAGGATTTGCCTATAAAAGGGATAGGCTACATTGAAGATAGAATTAAGAATAGTGAGAGCCTGTATAACATTTTAAAATTTATTTGTGAATCAGAAGTAGTTATAACAAATTCGTATCATTGTGCCTATTGGTCAATTTTGTTACAGCGAAAGACGATTGTTATAAATAAATGGAGTACAAAATTTAATTATTTTAAATACAAACCAGAGTTCATTGAATCTAAAAATGAAGACGCAGTCCCTGTTGAATTATTGGAAAATGCAAGTAAAGTTGCTCAAATATATGTGAATGCTTATGCTGAAGCAGTAAGCATGAATGATGCATATTTTGAACGAGTAAAAAAGCTGATATTGGAATTGAATGTTCCTAAAAGTAAAGAATATCAAGAGTTTTATGAAATGACATATATGAAGTCTTGGAATATTCAATCTAAATTGGCAGAAGTAAGTCGATTATCCGAACGTATGGAATATCTGCAAAATGCAATAAATGATTTGCATGATGAATTATATGAAGTAATTGACCGATTACATGATGAAGTTTATGTTCGGATTAATCAGGAACATGAAGAATTATATGGTGCCGTTAATGGATTACATGATGAGTTATATGAGCGAATTAATCAAGAACATGACGAATTCTATAAAGTGCTAAATAAACATAGGGAATAAATGCGTATGCTGTTGAAGCAATTTTTTGAAATTAGAATTAGAAAAAATTAATGTTTTTTCATGTAATTTTGTATTCAGTAACTGTAAAAAAGCTTGTTTATATAGTATTATAGATACTAGGAACAATCATCTCCTAGGGGAGGCTGGTATTAGAATAATACGATTACGGTATATTCGATAAGGTATTGTTTGAGTAAAGAAATGTTTTGGAAAAGTTGTAGGAAAGAATTTTGCAAATGATTAAAAGTTTTAGGAGGAGCAAATGAAAATGGATTCTATTTATGTTGTTATGCCTGCATATAATGAGGAAGAAAATATTGAGGCAGTTGTCAGACAGTGGTACCCAGTATTAGAAATGGCGGGGGAGCAATCAAGACTTGTAATAGCTGATAATGGAAGCAAAGATGCAACACATGAAATTTTGATGAAATTAAAAGAGAGCATGCCACAGTTGGAAATTCTTGAGAAGACCGATAGATATCATGGTCCAAAGGTGATTGCATTATATAAATATGCGATTAAGAATGGGGCGGATTATATTTTCCAGACGGATTCTGATGGTCAGACAAATCCGGAGGAATTTGCGGCATTTTGGCAGCTCAGAGATAAGTATGATGCGGTTTTAGGCCACAGGAGCGTGCGTGGAGACGGAAAGTCAAGAGCATTTGTAGAACATGTAGTATGTTTCCTTTTGAGGTGTATTTTTGGAGTAAAGGTTCCTGATGCTAATGCTCCATATAGATTGATGAAAGCTAGTTTGGTTGATAAATACATAGATCGTTTGCCTGAAGATTTTAATATTCCTAATATTATGTTTACGACATATTTTGCATATTATCAAGAACGTATAACGTTCAGAGAGATTTCATTCAAACCACGTCAGGGTGGGGTAAACTCAATAAATATTCCCAGAATTATAAAAATTGGTTGGAAAGCAGTTGGAGATTTTAGAAAATTGAAACGGGAAATGTGAGGATACCAAAATGAACACAATAATGAATTTGTTGATAAAAATATATAAAAAGTATGGGCATTTGTTTCAGGGAAGACTTTTTTCAGCAGTTATTTTATTTTACAAGTATAATCGTGTTAATGAGAAAAAGGGTGATACAGTAAAATTCATATTGGATCATTTATCAGATATGAAGGTGTATGGTGGAACAAAAAGAAAATCAATTGAAAAGCTTTTGGCGCAGGCAGAATTTGATAATGAAGGATGCACAAACTTTATTTACACATGGGATATTTTTAAAAGCGCAAAGATTCACAATAAGATTATAGGAAACTGTACCATTGAGTATAATAAAGTCTTGAAGTATCCATTACAAGACTATTATATGGAGTCATCATCTGATTTTGCAAATGATAATAATGCTGTATTAGATGCTATTTTTAAATATCTTGAAAGACTAAAAATCTATGTGCGTGAAAGCAATATAGAGAATAAAGAAAACATTGTTAAATACATTGATCGAATGAAAAATAAAAAAGCAGAATCTCTGGAGGAGGCACTGCAAAGAATTTTGATAGTGAATCAGATACAGTGGCAGCTGGGACATATTTTGGTAGGATTAGGCAGATTAGATTACTATTTGGATTCTTATCAGTGTGAAGAAGCGGAAGCGGAGCAATTGTTTACAGAGTTTTTCTCTTTGATTCATAAATATTATGTGATGAAAAGTAACGCGCTTATGGGCGATACAGGACAGATTGTTATTTTGGGTGGTACATTAGAGGATGATACATATTTTTATGGTAGATATACCAAATTGATCATGCGTGTTATACAGAAACTTGGACTTCCAGATCCTAAAGTTTTACTTAGAACTAGTGAGAAAATGCCGTCTGAATTATGGGATGATGTTGTGGCAACTATGGCATCCAATGTAGGAAGCCCACTTATATCGAATGATGATCAGATTATACCAAGCATGATTCAGTTTGGATATGAGAAAGCAGATGCTTGTAACTATATAACGTCCGCTTGTTGGGAGCCGGTAGCAGGGGAATCCTACGAACAAAATAACATTCTTTCATTGAATTATCTTGATCCATTTAATTACATTTCTGATAATGAGGACTTAAATACGATTCAATCAATGGACATTTTGCTGTCTATGTACAGGAAAGGGCTGGAAAAGTCTATTGAAAAGATAACAAAGTACTTATCTACTATAAAATGGGAAAAAGATCCTTTATATTCTATGTTTTCGAAAAATGCAAGATCAGTTGAACTTGATGTTAGCGAAGGCGGTGCAAAATATAATAATTATGGAATATTGACTGTTGGTATGGCTAATGCAGTTAACTCATTTGCGAACATAAAAAAATTCGTATTTGAGGAAAAACGATATACCTATAAAGAGTTAGATTCATATAGAAAGAAAAATTTCCAAGGTGCAGAAGAATTATTAAAAGAACTTAACGATAGTCCAAAAGTATTTGCCAGAGATGATATGGAAATAATTGCTTTCGTGAATAAGATTACGGAAATGACGACAGAGATAATAAGCACTTATAGAAATCCATTTGGCGGAAAGCTTAAATTTGGACTGAGTTCACCGCATTATATTATGGATAGTGTGGATTATCCAGCGTCATTTGATGGACGAAAAAACAAAGCGCCGTTTTCTGTTCATATTTCATCAGGGACAGGTATTGCGTACACAGAGTTATTCAATTTTGCTGCACAGTTAGATTGCTCCGAGGACAGATTCAATGGTAATGTAGTTGACTTTATGGTTTCTCCTAACTTTGTGAGCAGAAATGTTAAGAATTTTGCAATCCTTTTAAAAGCAGCATTTAAAAAGGGTGTTTGCCAAATGCAGGCCAATATTGTTGATAGTAAAACACTTATTGCAGCGAAGAAAAATCCAAAAGACTTTCCGAATTTAATTGTTCGGGTGTGGGGCTTTAACGCATACTTTAATGAATTGCCAGAAGAATACAAGGATTATTTAATAGAAAGGGCGATTCAAAGTGAACTTACGTTTAACTAGCATTCAAAGATTTAGCACATATGATGGACCTGGTATTAGAACAACGCTTTTTCTTAAGGGGTGTCAGATACGATGCCCCTGGTGTGCAAATCCAGAAAACCTAAATTATGAGATACAACCATATGTTAGCGAAAATGGAACACCTATGGTCTTCGGCAAAGATTATGAGATACAAGAAGTTTTAGAAATTTGCCTTAGAGATAAAGATTATTATAGTGATGAGGGCGGCGTAACAGCTTCTGGGGGAGAAGCCTTGCTTCAGTATGAAGCATTGGGCGAACTATTCAAAAGATTGAAAGACAATGGTATTTCATGTGGAATAGAAACTTCTCTTTATGCGCCAAAACGTGCTGTTGAAGTTGTTGCACCGTACCTGGATTTTGCATATGTTGATATAAAAATATTGGATAAAAGGCGGGCAAAATATTGTCTTAATGCTGATATTCATGTGTATAAATCTAATGTAGATTATTTCTTTGAAATGGTGGGGAATAAAAAAATAACAACGAGAATTCCTATTGTACCTGGAATAACAGATGATGAGAGTTGTTTGAATTTGTGTGTTGAGTTTTTAGCTGAATACAAACCTGCTAAGTGTGAGATTTTTAGTGTACACAATTTGGGAAAAGCAAAGTACAGAAGTTTGGGCTTACCATATGCAGAATTTAAAAAAGCTGATGGTGATATGCTTGAACGAATAAGGGACAGGCTATTGACATCAGGAGTACCTGTCTCAATAAATACTTAAGTACAGTGATATAAATAATAAATGAAAGATGCGAGTGAGAAATATGGACAGTGTAAAAAAGTTAATTCGAGAAATGTTTTTGTATGGGATTTTTGGATTGTTTTCGGCTTCTATGGATACTCTAAGTTTTTTTCTTTTGTCTAAGACATCAATTCCGCTTTTGCTATCTAACTTTATAAGTGTAAATATTGGAATTACTATTTCTTTTTTTCTTAATACATATTTGAACTTTAAGAAAAAAGATGAAGTTGGCAAACGCGCTATTAAGTTTTTTAGTGTTGGATATATTGGATTAGTTCTGTCGATGTTAATCATGTGGATTGGCGTTGATGTTTTAAATCAGAAACAAATGTTAGTTAAAATTGGTTCAGTTGTGTTTGTTGCAGCAGTTCAGTATTTATTGAATAAATTTGTGACATACAAAAAATAGTATTGTATTAATGTTGGTTATTATTTGTTTAATTAATGGTTTAACAAATATGCGCGTATAGTATCTTAAATGTTAGAAATTATAAAAATATAGAGATTGAAAATATGTGCATTGTACCATGAAAGGGTTTGAAGTATGTATGAGAAATTAAAGAAAATATTAAAACCGTTGTCTATCATATTTTTAGTCTGTTTTTTAGTATCTGGAGCGACTGAATTATGTATAGTTATTGACGAGGACCATTTTATCACAAATAGAAACGGAACAAATGAACATGTAATTGATTTGTTAGATGAAGGCAGTGTTGGGCAAGAAGTATTAGTAAATATGACGCACAATATTAATATAGCAACTTCAATAGATGTTAATAATGCAAATGAAGTTAGTGGTTATATTTGCTGGAGAATTACAGAAAACAATGGTGAGAAGTCTCGTCAGGGAAGAGTCTCTGTTTTAGATTATGATTTCGGAACATGGACCAATATTGTAGTAGATGCTTCGGGACTTTCGAATAATAATGCGCTGATTGAGATTTGGACAGAGGAAGTTCAGGGACTTGACAATATAATATTGATAGTAAGTGAAAGTCCTCAGGCTTTTCAGTATGGAAATTTTTATGTTTCAGGACAGAAGACAGAAGGAGCTTTGGCAATTTCTTTCTTTTCATTCAGAGGTTTGAGAGAATGTTTGGCGCAATTTGTTATGCTATTTATAGCTTTAAGCGTAATTGTATTGATAATATTAGGAATCATATTTGCTGTAAGAAGAGAACCGATTGTAATTCTTTTATTGCTTAGATGGGGAATTACCTATCTTATAAATCAGCCATATCAGAATTTTAATAATCAGTTTGGCTATACATTATGGATGTATTCTTTTCAAAAACTAGGATTAGCAACGCGAATTTTACCAGGGACGATATTAAAATTATTTAATAACGTTATTGGAAAGTATTCGATGTTGAATGCCGGCTTATTTTGTCAAGTAATATCACTACTTGTGTTAATATTGGTGTTTTATAAAATTTTGAATAAATCTAACGGGGAAAAAGGGGAATATTTAAATTTATTGACACTTTTGTATATAGTCAGCCCTGTATGCATCACATATTATATATACCCAAATTTGTTTATACATTATGACGAATTATTGTTAATATGTTTTGTGATTAGCACTATGTTGTCGAGTGAAGATTCTAAATACAAATTCCTTATCCCTATTATATGTGGATGTGCAATGCTGACACATGAAATGTTTATTTTATTATGTTATCCATGGTTATTTAGTTATTTGGTTTACACTTTTACTAAAAAGAAGAAAAAAGAGGATCTGATTATTATAGTTTTCAGTGCGTTTGTAGTTTCTGGATTATTTATCTACACGGTACTTTTACCTAATAATCATTCTAATGACTTAAATTCGCTTCTTGAACTGCTTCAAAGAGATGTTAAAGATGAAGGTTTAATTTCACCATTTTATGTAAGTTCATATTATACAATGTCATCTCAAGATAAATTGATAATGGATCATTATGATGCGTTTAGATTCCATGGGTTTACGAATTTATTAATGGGTATTATTGTTTCTTTTCCACTAATTTTTATTGCTATTAGGTTCTTTTATAGTGTGGTAAGAAACGGCAAAGATGTGTGGCAGAAATTATCTGTATTTTTATTTCCATTATCATCAATGGGCGTAGTAGTTGCATGCTATAAAGCTTGTGATTTTGGAAGATGGGCTGTAATGGCTTTTGCATGTATGCTGTTAGTCATGTTTTTTATGATATATTCGGGAGATAAAATCGAAATTGATGCGATTGAATATGCAATTAATCCTTACAAAAAGATATTAGGAAATAAATGGAAGTGCATCTTGTGTGTATATCTATTATTAATTGAGATTGGTGGAACGCAGGGAATTTCAAAATTATCCGTTTATCTCACCAATTATTTGACAAAACTTATATCATAATGATTACTGGCAAAGAAAAAGGTAATTATTTTAATAGTATAGTCGAAACTTGAATTTTGGATATATACTTTGAAATTAACAAATAGCTAGTGTGAAAGTAGTAATAAAACTAGCGCCAAATAACAGCGCTAGTTTTATTGTAGAGTAGAGTGTGTGGAGGTAAATTTTTTGAGTATAAGTGAAAGATTACGTCCTTTGGATGGGGTAAGGGGACTAGCAGCAATAGTTATAGCGTTCTTTCTACATTGGCATGATAATATGAATCGTGACTTCACGTTACTTAGTTATGGATATTTAGATGGTCGTGTTTTTGTAGAATTATTTTTTATGATTTCAGGTTTGACATTTACTGCTTTTTATATGAAACGCATAGCAAATGGCAGTGTTTCCTTTAGCGAGTTCATATATGCGCGTTTTGCAAGATTGGCACCGTTATATTATGGGTCACTTATGGTAGTAACTGCTTTGTTGCTTGTTCGAGGTGTTTTAGGAATTGCTCCATTTGTTTATGGATATAATGATGTACATCATTTTATTCTCAATTTTTTAGTAATGCAAACGGATGGCCTACAGACTGACGCGGGATTTAATGCAGTTTCGTGGACTGTTTGTATAGAAATTTTAATGTATTTGATTTTTTTCATATTGTGTAGGAAGATAAAAACAAAACATAATTATTTTGCAGCTTGTTGGATATTAATTTTATTGGGGTATACTTTTGAAAAGTCTAATTGGAATGGAAATACGTTTACATTAATAAATGCAAATATAGGACGAGGAATGATAGCCTTTTTTACAGGTAGTTTATTGTATTTTTTGTTGTTATGCCTGTATAATTGCACAGAGAAAATAAAAGTTATGATGTTTGCATTACTTGTTTTTATTTGCTGTGTTTTCTATGTTGGTCGAGCTGAAGTATGGAGCCATGGTGATTGGTGGTATATGTTAACTGGATTTGTTTTTTTGATTTATCCTATACTTATATATTTAATCACAAGTGTTAACTTCCTTAGAAAGATTTTAATGTTACGCCCTTTACAGTATCTGGGAAGTATTTCTTTTACAATATATATGTGCCATTATCCAGTTCAATTACTGTTGGATTCTGTTAATCAGATTGCTAAAATGGGGTTGAATTGTCATAGCAATAAAGTATGGATACTGTATTGTATATTAGTAACAGTTGTTTCGATTATGGTGAATAGCTTTTTTGAAAAACCAGTTGCAAAATGGCTCAAAAGGAATAAACAACAGCTTTGGAAAGAAGAAAAATTAACTGATTTGGACAATTATTGATTAAATATAACATATTGTCGACTAGTCAATGATTTTAGATAAACACAAAGGACGATCAGGGTGGAGGAAACAAAGGATGAAGGATATTGCATTGGTAGTCATGGCCGCTGGAATAGGGAGTCGATTTGGGGGAGGAATCAAGCAGTTAGAACCAGTTGGACCTAATGGTGAAATTATTATGGATTATTCCATTCATGATGCATTGGAGGCAGGTTGCAATAAGGTTGTATTTATTATTCGTCGTGATATTGAACAGGATTTTAAAAATATTATTGGGAAAAGAATCGAAAAATTAGTTCCGGTAGAATATGTGTATCAGTCAGTGAATGAATTGCCTGCTAATAAAGAGAATATCTGGAACAGAACAAAACCTTGGGGAACAGGACAGGCAGTATTATGTGTTAAGAATGTAGTGAAAGAACCATTTATTGTTATTAATGCGGATGACTACTATGGAAAAGATGCATTTCAGAATTTGTATCAGTATATGACCCAAAAGATGAATCCAGAAAGTCAAATATATGATATATGTATGGCAGGTTTTATTCTGGAAAATACATTAAGTGATAATGGCGGAGTAACAAGAGGAATTTGCGAAGTTGATGCTAAGAATCACTTACAGAGAGTAAAAGAAACTTATGAAATACAGTGTACGGACAATGGATTATCGGCTTGTGATGAGAGCAATTGTATAGTGGAAGTAAAACCAGAGCAATACGTCTCCATGAATATGTGGGGATTACCACCAAGATTTTTAGATATGTTGGAGGGAGGATTTACAGAATTTTTGAATGGTTTGGAAGGAAGCGAGGCAACAAAAAAAGAATACTTACTTCCTAAAATTATTGATCAATTGCTCGCAGAGAAAAAGGCACAGGTAACATTGTTAGAAACAAAAGATAAATGGTTTGGAGTTACTTATAAAGAGGACAAACCGGTTGTCGTAGAGGCAATCAGAAAATTGATTAATCAGGGCTTCTACAAAGAAAAATTATTTGGTTAAGGAGAGCATGTGCAATGTATGATTATTTAGTAGTAGGCGCAGGCCTTTACGGGGCTGTATTTGCGCATGAGGCAAAGAAACACGGAAAATCAGTATTGGTAATAGATAAACGTTCCAATATCGCAGGAAATGTTTACACAGAAGATATAGAAAAAATTCATGTACATAAATACGGTGCACATATTTTCCATACCAATAATCGTCAGGTATGGGAGTATGTAAATCAGTTTGCTGAATTTAACCGTTTTACAAATTCTCCAGTGGCGAATTATCATGGCGAGTTATATTCGCTGCCATTCAATATGTATACGTTCAATAAAATGTGGGGAGTTGTGACTCCGGAAGAGGCTTTTACAAAGATTGAGGAACAGAAAAAGGCTGCTGGTATTACAGAACCGAAGAATCTGGAAGAGCAGGCTATTAGTTTGATTGGTACTGATATTTATGAAAAACTGGTAAAAGGCTATACAGAAAAGCAGTGGGGCAGACCATGTTCTGAGCTTCCGGCATTTATTATAAAACGCCTTCCGGTTCGTCTGACTTTTGATAATAATTATTTTAACGCATTATATCAGGGCATCCCTATGGGCGGATATACTAAGATGGTCGTGAATATGCTTGCAGGTATTGAAGTAAAACTTGGAGTAGATTATCTTGCGGAAAAAGAAGTTTATGACAAAATGGCAGCTAAGGTGATTTACACAGGTGCGATTGATGCGTATTTTGATTTTAAGTTAGGTGCATTGGAGTATCGTTCGGTCCGTTTCGAAACAGAACTTTTGGACAAGCCAAATTTCCAGGGAAATGCTGCCGTAAACTATACGGATGCAAAAACCCCTTGGACTCGAATTATTGAGCATAAATGGTTTGAGTTTGGAAAAGATGATGAGGGAAATGAGATCCCTAAAACAGTCATTAGCCGGGAATATAGCTCAGAATGGAAACCAGGAGATGAGCCATATTATCCGGTCAATGATGAGAAGAACGGAAAACTTTATGCTGAATATAAGAAACTTGCAGAAGCTGAGCAGAAAGTTGTGTTTGGTGGTCGGCTTGGTGAGTATAAATATTATGATATGGATGCCGTAATTGCATCAGCATTGGATATGTGTAAAAAGGAGTTAATGTAAATCAATACCATCCAAAACATCGGCTGTCGGTAATTAATCAGAAAGAAACTTTCTATAATAAGACCGGCAACTGCACACAGGGCTGCTTTCGGGCAGCCCTTTATATTGTTCCAAATCCACCTCAATAGAATGCAGGTAGGAAGGATTCCATAGCAGAACAAAACGCTGAACAGGCAGCAGTGAATCTCATTAACCTGGCTGGCCAGGGTAAAGCGTGCAAAGCCGCCTTCTCCTGCTCCAAAGAGCAGATATTGCGGGTAAAGAACAAGCTTTTCCATACCGCGGTCCAGAATGAGTCCGGTGAGGCCGCCATGTGAGATTTTCCACAGCTTCTCTTGAATTCGGGAGGTCATGGTATAATCAAGATTCTTAACATCAAAGTTGTCAGCAGGCCATATTTTAATGAGAAAGATGCCAAGGAAGATTGCAGCCAGTACCATGACAGTTCCCCATAATTTTTTAGAAATATGGTAATGTGTAACCGTACGATACAGAACATATAATATAGCAAGGCTGGTAAAACTTAGAAAACCGAGCAGAATACCAGTAGATTTTGTTGCCAGAAGAACAGGAACAGTCAGGAGATAAAACACGGGAAATGTTTTATCTTTGACTGTGCAGGAATAAAGATAAGCAAACAATATCATGAGAAACAGGAAGAATGCCAGCTGGTTTGGATCATTAAAAGTTCCCATATAGCGGAGTGCACCCCAGTATTCATGAAAAAGGCGTCCGTGTCCAGAAAGGTAAACGAGGAGTTGGGTAATAATGTTTAGCTTAACAATGTAGTTTAATTGACGAAGAAATTTAGCCCCAAATAGATTACACAGTTCACGGAAGGTCCAGATAGCGCACACATTATAAAGCCAGAACAGAGAGTATTTGAAAAACTCTTTGTTCTGGTTCAGAATTCCATAGATACTGTTAATAACAATGACAAATCCAAGAAAAAGGTAAAGCAGAATATCCTGTTTTAACGTAGGGCGAAAACTTTTATCCCGGATCCGGTTGTGCAGTAGAAGTAGGCAGCAGAGCATAAGGCTGATATCTGCAAGACCGATGCTGCCGGATGGAAAGATGTAAAATTGTTTTAAGAATACAAAAAGTAAAAACAGGGTAATGACCATAATGTTCCTCTTTCTTATATTAGGATAGTAGTCGTTGATAAATTGGTTGCATAATGCCGGAAACAGCCTGGATAGAAAATTTGTTGCTTCGCAGGACATTTTGCTGTCCAAGTTGTTTTAACTCCGGGACAGCATTCAGTAGCGTCTGAAGTGCCTGGACGTAGCCATCTGTATTGTCTGCTTGTTTAATCATGATGCCTCCGGCGCATTGTTTTTGATCAGGCAGTTCTTTAAGGACTGGTCCCATCAGATCCCGGCTTCCGCGAATATCGGAGCAGACAACAGGAAGTCCGCTTGCCATGGCTTCCAGAAGTGACATGGGAAGTCCCTCCTGATAGGAGGGAAAGAGGAAAAGGTCTGCAATTTGCAGAATTTCCAGCATATCTTCCCGGTAGCCTAGGAAGGTTACCTTATGTTCCATGTGAAGTGTTCGGACAAGCTCATGAAGATATTCATTTAATTTTCCGTGTCCACAGATGACGTAGTGAACCGGATAGTGTTCCGGAAGCTTTGCGATTGCGCGGATAGCGGTTTCGTGATTTTTTCGTTTGATCATTTCTCCGGATGACAAAATGATGAGTTGATCAGCAGGCAGCCCAAGGCTGTCTTTTTTTTGTTGGATTTCTGTATCACTGAAATGCGGAAGCCGTGTCAGATCAATGCCGACGCCTGGAATATAGTCTACGTGTTTTGCATGAAAGCTTTTTCTGGCACGTTCATAGTCTTCCTGGTTGATACAGATCTGCTGATCGGTAAAACGGGAGAGAAAGCGTTCCATGGGATAGTAGCAGAGCCAGTTTATAAGTGGTGCACCCTGAAAAAAATGAAATCCGTGAGCGGTATAGGCGACAGGGCCGGTGTGGGTGGCGTGGGCAGCTAATCGCGCCATAACACCTCCCATGGGAGTGTGGCAGTGTACCAGATCAAAGCGGTCCTGCTGCATGAGCTGGCAGAGCTGCCGGTATACCGTCAGATTTTGCGTTTTGAACGGGCTGCGCACAAAATCAATCTGATGGCGGACAATCCCGGTTCCATCGAGCCGGTGATTGTCATTGCCATAGGATGGAGTGTTATAGTTGGCCGCATAATGGACTTCGTATCCCATGTTTTGCAAAATATGTACGTTATTTAACTCGAATTGTGGCACAAAACCACTGACGGTTGTTACGAGAAGTACTTTTTTCATGATTAATCATTTGACCTTATGAACAGTATATTTTTTTACAGTTGCAATTCCCATGCTGAGTGTAATCCACAGGAACGGAGTTATGATAGGCAGGTTCAAATTGACAAAGGCCTGGAAACCGTAGCAGATGACTGCAAATAAACATCCGATTGCGTATGGAACGGCAGTGGATTCGGTTGTGAGAGCCTTTAACACGTAGCGTGCCATATGCTGACAGCTGTTGATCAGGAAAATCAGGTAAGCAATCAGGGCAATGGGACCAATCGTCAGGAGATACTGCAGATATTCGTTGTGTGCAGTATCGAAGATCTGGCCGGTGGCCGCGATCATTTCTTTAAAAGCGCTTCTGGTTGTAAGGATGCCAAACGTATCAGGACCGAATCCAAACAATTTGTGAGAAAGCGGGAAATGACTGAATAATTCCAGCGATCTTCTCCAGATAAAACCGCGGCTGGTGCCCCACTGGTCATTAAATACCAGATAGGTGCTAAGACTTCCATAGCGTGCGCCATGTCCAAGAATGTTGGCATCAATCAGGAGAAGAAATACGGCCAGGAAGCCGAGTGCGACCAGGATTTTCCATGCCTTAAGAAAAAGGGTTTCGGTGGAGAGGCTGGTGTGCTCCTTTTTCGTGAAAAAGTACCAAATGATGCCACTGATGATCCATAAACCAATCACAAGGAGAGGGAGACCTGGCAGGTTGACTAGAACCTTAAACAGGCTTTCTGGGCCACTGACTTTATCCGGAATGGTCTGGCAGATAAGGTCAATGCATTGGATTACGGTTGCAAATGTAGCAAGGGTAATGAAATAGCGGATAATACCAGTTTTTTTGCGAAATACGATCAGAGGAAGGAATGCAAATAAGGCTCCAAGTGCCAGATATGCATTATCGCTGCTTCCGAGAATGATTGCAAAAAAGGATATTACCATGCAAAAATAATACCAGATGCTGCTCCGCAGATTTTGGGCAGTAGTAAACATTGCGGTTGTCAGTCCCATAAACACGGAAACATAGGCGGTATAGCTGTTGATATTACCGATTGTGGATACGAAAATGACGAACTGATCCTGTTTCATATGGGTGCGGAAATGTAGCAGGTCCATATAGAACGAATCGGAAATGCCAAGCAGGCAGACGGCCAGGCTGGATACAAGGAAACACTGGAACATCCAGGTATTCATGCGCCAGAAGTGGCTGACGATAAAATAAAGTACAACATACAGTGTAATCAGGAAAAGCCCACTGTAGCGGCCTTCATTCCCCCAGAAAGATTCATAGAGGTATTCAGACTGCAGCGTTGATATAACAGAAGTCAGCCAGAAAATAAAAACGGCCATATCCGCAATGGAAAAAGTAGATTTCCAGCGGTTGGGTTTTAATTTACCAAAAAGTTCTTTTGCATGTGCACCCTGAAATTCTTTCATATCAATGAAAAGCATGATGAGCCCGGCCAATAAAAGTACGCCAAGCATAATAAGTACTGTCAGGTAAAAGCACATGTACTTGGTTTCGAGAATGTCGAAATAGGAATTATGAACGATAAGTGGAAATACGGTTACCAAAACCAAAAGAAAAAAGCTGATGATGCTATTGGTAACCGAAGAACAGGTTTCGGAGAAACCGTCCTTCAGTGGTGTTACTATATTTTTTGTCATGTTGCCTCCTTTAGAATCGTAATGATATTCTATTATTATAAGGGGTTTTACAATTGAAAACAACGGGAAAATCTTGTCTGTTTTCAGAATTACGTTTTTCTGACATTTGTATGAGGAAAGCGTCAGAGAATCTTCATATTTTAGGTAGTTGTGAAGAACCTTGTTTTATGATATGCTTTTCTATGTCAAAGGAAGGCAGCTGTAATCGTGGGGCTGCTTCTGAAATATGCAGGAATAGTTCTTTTCGGAGATGAACAGAACTTAAAAAATGAGAACAATAGTGGAGGTAAACTAATATGAGAAAGAAAGCACTTGTTATTGCCGCTGCAGCAGCACTAATGACTCTGTCTACTGGCATCACAGCATTTGCAGCTGGTTGGGTAAAAGAAGACACTACCTACGGAGTAAAGTGGAAATATGTATATGACAATGGAGACTGGCCATCTGGTAACTGGTTCACCGATCCGGACACACAGCTGGTTTATCATCTCGATCCGGACGGATATCGTATGACTGATACAACAGTAGAGGGCTTCTGGCTGGATTCTGATGGTGTCCGTCAGGAAAAAACAGAGGAGCAGATTGAGCGTGAGGCCAGAGAGAAAGCTCAGAAAGCTGCAAAACCGAACCCGGGCAAGAAAGTGGCTGCAGACAAAGTTGCAGGTATTGAGGCAAAAGAAAAGAAAGCAGCAAGCAGCACAACTCGTTCTGCATATATTTCCGAGTTAAAGACTATCATCAATACCATTTCCAGAGAATTAAATGCTGCCCGCACCGATAAGAACTCCGTTCAGCTGCTGACCACCGAGAATAACCTGGAAGTAGCACGTTATTTCCGTACCACATCTGGCGTAGACTTTTATCATTTCAGCATGTGGACCAGCAAGAAGGACAAAGCTCAGACGGTAGACTTCATGTACATGTACGATGCAGCTCCGGAAGCTGATTGTGAGTTATACAATACTGTATACGAGCAGACCGTAGTATCAATACTTGGTGAGACCGAGGGTAAAAAGCTGACCGACTACGTACAGAGCCAGCGTGAACAGGGCGTGACCAAACTCGACAGCACCGGTACTACCGACACCGGCAACAGCTATACCATGAAGTACAGAAATAACCGTATCGACATCAGTGTAACCTGTAGCGAGGTCGTTCCGCAGGAGACCGAGGGAACAGAGACTGCAGCAGAAGCAAACTAAGTTTGTATTAATTGCCAGTCAGGCGTAATTTGATGAGAATGAAGGGTGAAAAGCTTATAAATCAGGCTTTTCGCCCTTTCTTTATATATGATATAATGGTAGGAAAATCGGTATTTGCCTTGGTGTAATTACAGAGGCTATGACTCAGCAGGCCTTGCCGTCCGTGACGGCGAATTACCGGTTCAGGTGGTAAAAGCCAAAGGCCGGTTAAAAGTACTGGATGAGAAGACAGATGGCGGTGCCGCTTTATATGGAACCTGCGGCATTGGTCATACCCGCTGGGCAACCCACGGAGAACCTTCCGAGAACAATGCGCATCCGCATATTTCCGACGATGGAAATGTGACTGGTGTACATAATGGTATCATTGAAAATTATCAGGAATTAAAAGATAAACTGGTGCGCAAAGGCTATACCTTCTATTCCTCTACGGATACAGAGGTAGCCATTAAGCTGATTGACTATTATTACAAGAAGTATGAGGGAACGCCGGTGGATGCCATCAATCATGCGATGGTGCGTATTCGTGGCTCGTATGCCCTTGCGGTCATGTTCCAGGCTTATCCAGGTGAAATTTATGTAGCCCGCAAAGACAGCCCGATGATCCTGGGTGTGGAGGATGGCGCTTCCTGTATCGCATCCGATGTTCCGGCTATCCTGAAATACACAAGAAACGTGTATTATATCGGCAATCTGGAGATGGCCCGTGTCCGCAAAGGCGAGATCACCTTTTACAATTTGGACGGAGAAGAAATCCAGAAAGAGAAAAAGCATATTGAGTGGGATGCGGAAAAGGGCGGTTACGAGCATTTCATGATGAAAGAGATCCACGAGCAGCCGAAAGCCGTTGCAGACACGTTAAACTCTGTTTTAAAGAACGATGCCATCGATTTGACAGAAGTAGGCCTGACTGATGCAGATATAGAGCATATCAGCCAGATTTACATTGTGGCCTGTGGTTCTGCCTATCATGTGGGAATGGCAGCCCAGTATGTGATGGAAGATCTGGCCCGCATTCCGGTGCGTGTGGAACTGGCATCCGAGTTCCGTTATCGCAGACCGATTCTGGATAAAAATGCCCTGGCAATCATCGTCAGTCAGTCTGGTGAGACCGCCGACAGTCTTGCAGCCCTTCGGGAAGCAAAAGAACACGGTGTGCGCACCCTGGGAATTGTAAATGTGGTAGGTTCCTCAATTGCCCGGGAAGCAGACAATGTCTTTTATACTCTGGCCGGTCCGGAAATCTCCGTAGCTACGACAAAAGCCTACAGCACCCAGCTTATTGCAGCCTACACGCTGGCAATTCAGTTTGCAAAGGTTCGTGGCGAAATTACAGACGAGCAGTACGCGGCATATATCAAAGAACTCCAGACCATCCCGGATAAGATCCGCAAGATTCTGGAGGACAAGGAGCGGATCCAGTGGTTTGCGGCAAAACAGGCAAACGCGAAAGATGTATTCTTCATCGGCCGCGGCATCGATTATGCCATTTGCCTGGAAGGCAGTCTCAAGATGAAAGAAATCAGCTACATCCATTCCGAAGCTTATGCAGCCGGTGAACTCAAACACGGAACCATTTCCCTGATCGAAGACGGTACTCTGGTCATTGGTGTGCTCACTCAGCCAGATCTCTACGAAAAGACCGTCAGCAACATGGTAGAGTGCAAGAGCCGCGGCGCGTATCTGATGGGACTTACCACCTATGGAAACTATAACATGGAGGACACCGCAGACTTCGTGACCTATATCCCGAAGACCGATCCGCATTTTGCAACATCACTGGCAGTGATTCCGCTGCAGCTGATGGGCTATTATGTGTCTGTAGCAAAGGGATTGGATGTGGATAAGCCGAGAAATCTGGCGAAGTCGGTGACGGTGGAGTAATAGACTCTGATACAATGGAATAACCAAAGTCAGGAGCGTACAAAAGCATGAAGAATATAACCTTAGTAATTATGGCAGCCGGTATCGGCAGCCGCTTTGGAGGCGGTATCAAGCAGTTGGAACCAGTAGGCCCAAACGGTGAGATCATCATGGACTATTCCATTCACGATGCGCTGGAGGCCGGCTGCAGCAAAGTCGTATTCATCATCCGCCGCGACATCGAAAAAGATTTTAAAGAGATTATCGGTCGAAGAATTGAAAAACTGGTGCCAGTGGAATATGTATATCAGTCCGTGGATGAATTACCGGCAGGAAAGAAAAATATCTGGAACCGCACCAAACCCTGGGGAACCGGCCAGGCAGTCCTCTGCATCAAAGATGTAGTAAAAGAGCCATTCATGGTAATCAACGCAGACGACTATTACGGCAAAGAAGCCTTTCAAAAGCTGTATCACTATATGACCACGCAGATGGATGCTTCAAAGCCCGTATTTGATATTTGCATGGCCGGTTTCATCCTTTCCAACACCTTAAGCGAGAATGGTGGTGTAACGCGCGGAATCTGCGAAGTAGATTCCCAGAACCATTTGCAGCGTGTCATCGAAACCTATGACATCCAGAAAAGGGATGGCATGATATCCGCGCGCAACGAAGAAAAGCAGAAAATCACCTTACAGCCAGACCAGCACGTATCCATGAACATGTGGGGCCTCCCACCGCAGTTCCTGGATGTGCTGGAATCCGGCTTTGTAGAATTTTTGGATAACTTAGATGAAAAAGACGCAGAAAAGAAAGAATACCTTCTGCCGAAAATCATTGATAAGTTGCTGGCAGAAAAGCGGACCGAGGTGACCTTGCTGGAGACACCGGATAAGTGGTTTGGAGTTACCTATAAGGAGGATAAGCCGCTGGTGGTGGAGGCAATTCGGGGGTTGATTGAGACGGGGGTGTATTAGAACGCATTTCTTGAGTGACGAATGCCCGACTGTAGTAAAAATAATAAGAATGGGAAATGAGTATGAAAATTGGAGTAACACAAAGCGTTGAAGAACGGATCAAAGCAACACCATTGGAACTGGTAGAAAAGGCTCCGCTGGTATTTTGCTGGGAAACGCATCTGCTCAAGGTGAAACACAGAAATGTATTGCTGATCATGAATGCAAGCAGTAACTATACGATCGCAATGACAGACATAGAACCACGCAACTGGAATTATTATACGCTGTATATCGGAAATGTGATCCGGGGAATCATGCGGAGCATGGGTTATTCAGAAGAACAGATTCAGAAATATTTTGAACTCTCAGGCAAGCCGGTAGTGGCCAAACTGTGTGAAAGCGGTATTACAGCCAGTATGAATTATATGGTTTCATGCGTAGCACGTTTTGATAAGAAACTGGAGTCCGGAGTGAAGTATCAGTCGGAATTAAGCGAGTTTCTGAATCGTAACTGGTGCAAAGCGGAAGGCTTTGATGCATATGGCTATCCACAGGAGTTTTTTAAGCTGGATATGGAACGGCTTGGGATAGTGGGGAAGAGGAAGAAGGCGAAGGTGATTCGGATGGAGGAGTATAGGCGGGAGAAGTAAGGGTATGTATTAAATTGCAGATGTGTTTGTTGAAGGGTGAGAGATCTGATTGGGTTTTTCATCCTTTTAAATTGGGGAGAAATGGGGATGGTGGGAGTTGCTTTTGGAAGTTTTAAAAATGAAAATAATCCAAAATCCTTTACTCGGAATCTCTTGACAAATCGGCTCGATGCACATATAATAATTCAAGAATCATAAAAACCTATGTGTTTTTGTAAGGACGGCGTTGCGACGGCGTTCTATTTTTTTGGATAATCAAAGTTTTTGAGAGCTTGATTATAAAGACAATATAGTTGCTGTGGGTTCTTCGTGAGGGTTTTCATGAGGACGAAGATGAGGGTCTGGCGAAAGCCAGACCCTTTGAGCTATATAGCTATTATTCGGATGGATATAAGATTCCGCAACTATGTGGATTTCAGCCACGTTCACGGCTTTGCCGTGAATAATTCAGGTTAAAGCAATAACTTGCCTCACAACCTTTGTTTGTCATAAAAATTTCTCATCTCTTATGTCTTGAATTTTCAAGAAACACCATGGCAAGTAATAGCTGCTCTGTGTTTTTCTTCCTTTTCTGCTATTTCAGATTAATTGCCGCTGCTTTTTGCTTTCTGATATTTTTAGCTCAAAATCTTAGCAATTTGTATAAATGCAATCGTTATACCAGTCTTGCTTTTTCTTGTTACTGAAACGTTCAAAATGTAATTACTGAATTCCGAGATAGGAAAGATATGAGCTTTCTGATATAATAATTATTAGAATGATTTTTTCACAAATAATAGATTTTACGTGGTGCGATAACGCCATGTTTAACGAGAAGTTACTCATCATTTTACTGAGGAGGAGCAGAAATTATGTTAAATACATGGAAAGAGATATTGGCTTTAGCATCTCCGGTAATAGATTCTATAACAATGTCTGCAATCTATGATGCGGGAAAATTTGGTTTGGGACAGATTCACAGGCATATATTTTCTGGAAAAGAGAAATCAACCACCGAGCCCCCTTGTGAGATGCCTGGTCATATTCTGCGTTTATGTACAGATCAGGAGCATCCGGAAATGGGAAATTCTTATGTGTTTTCTTTACTGGACTGTTGTATGGAGCATCCGTGTGTTGCCCTTTTAGGAGAAGCTGGTTGTGGAAAAACACAGGAACTGCAGTGGATTGAGTATTGCTGCTATAAGGATGCAAACCTTCCACGAACTGTGCGAATTCGGCTGCGGACGTATACGAATGAGTCGATGATTCAGTTGGCCGAGCAATATGGAGTGGAGCCTGAAAAACGGGAAAATCTTTTGTTTTTGATTGATGGATTCGATGAAATCGCAGGGGTCCATAAACAGAATTTTCTGAAACAGGTGGAGTTATATCGGAATGAAAATAAAGAAGCTCGTTTTTTGATTTCTACGCGAAATCATTTTTACCGAAATGGAATTTTTGGAGAAGAGTTTAAAGCGGTATGGTTGCAGCCGCTAACCGAAGACGATGTAAAAGGTTACATAGAGAGTCTGGATATTTCTTATGAAAATTGGAAAAATCAGATTGAACAGCAAAGGCTGACAGAGGCTATAAAAAATCCGTTTTACTTGGTAGAATTGGGGCAGGTTTATTTGGAATGTGGTGCAGTGCCAGAACGAAAACAGTTGATGCAGATATTGACCGAGCGGAAAATAAGCCAGGATCTGGAGAAGTATCGGATGACTGGAAAATTGGAATTTCAGGAAACAGTCGAGAAAATGGAAATATTGTTGGAGCGGTTGGCGGTGGCTATGCATGCTATGGATACCCGTGTCTTTTCGGAAGCGGAATATGAACAGTTAATTCCATGTTTAGAAAAGCGGGAATTGTTGAAGTATAGTGGAATATGGGTACAGCGGGACGGTAACTGGGAGTTTTCTCATAATAATTTTGGTGAGTATCTTGCAGCCAAATATTTGGTTGGATGTTTACTTTCGAATATTCAGAAACTGGTATGTATGGGGGATTCGGAACTTGGTGTTAGCCGAAACTGGCACCATGTGCTATCGTATTTAATTTCTATCGGTGACATAGAAGTGAGAGACTGGCTTTTACAGCAGGACTTTACGCTGTTTCTGGATGCAGACTGGACCAATATTCCGGCATCGGATCGCAGCATGATTTTGCTTCGGGAATGGGAACAGATAAAACAAAGACATATTTGGCCTTGGAACCAGAATTACCGGATTCGGGACTTGGTAGAATTTGGAATGGATTATACAGCTATAAGGGTATTTATAAAGGAAATTCATAATCCTCAGGATACGATGTCTTTGAAAAATGCAATTCAGATTCTTGGTTATAGTCCAAGTCTGTATGGTTGTCAGTTGGAAGTCAGGGAGATGTTACTGTCTGTTTTGTTGAGAGAACAGCAGGACAAGTGGGTATTGGAATATGCGCTGGCAGCCTTGTTGAATCTGCAGTTGATGGATGCAGAAATGTTATCTACGCTGTTGAAATATTTTGGGAACAGTGATGTATCGGAGGTGCGCTATCCGCTTTATGTGGCAATCCGGGTTTTAGGACAGGCTGACACGCAGATTGATTTTTTGTTGGAGGGTATTCCATATATTACTGGAATGCATCAGGAACGATTGGGAAATGAAACATTGGAGTTACAACGGGCATTGCTTTCGATAACTGGAGTGCCTGCTGCCAGAAGACTTTTGGAAACGTTGATTTCTAATTATGAATATGGCCATATGTATGAGAGTGAGAAGTTAATTAATTGCGCTGTCACCTGTATGGAGAATGCATATATCGGTCAGAAAGATGAAAACTGGTTTGCGATGGAGCGCTATTACTGTACCCTTCATTTATCTGCAGTTCATTCTGTGAAAGAAACTATCATGCCTTATTTTGAGAATACGGGGACGAAGTGTGAATTGTTTTATGATTTGCTGAAAAAAGGCGTGCAGGAAACAGATCGTTATACACAGATTCAATTTTTACTTCCGTTGTTGGATGAGAGGATATCAGAATGGATCTTTGAACAGTATCAGAAGCAGACGTTAAATGACACAGAAGCAAAGTGCTGTCTGGGGCTTATCACAGTAGAGAATCCCGTTTTTGAGAAGTTGCGCACATTGTACCAAAATCGAACAAATACGCAGATGGAAACGCGGGTGTTTTACGATCATGAAACATGCGAACAGGACGGAATGACTGTGTATGATCAGGCTGTTACAGATCGAAATGCGTATATTGGATTGTTGGAGACATTTTTAAACATTATGAATGTGGAAGATGTGAGCATGGAAGAAGTGAAAAGGTCAGATGAGGTTTTGCGTCGGATAGCGTATCGTAGAGATTTGCAGAATGTGCTCGCAGATTATCGTAGATATGCAGATAAGCGAGATACGGTGAGACAGTGGATTGAATTGCTACTCAAACAGGATGATGTATGGGAATGGCTTCAGGTGAAATTTTTAGTGAAATGGATGGCCCAGGATCCAAGGCGTGAGATTCCAGCGGCTATGGAAAAAATTGCCAGGACTTTTTATGAGAAGTACATTGACCAGGTGGATTTTTCTACATGTCAGATTTGGAATGATCATGAACATTTTCAACCAGGAGACTGGAAGTGTGAATATTTGATTTATTTTGCCGATCGCCTGGATTTACATATGGATTTAGAAAAAGCAAAGGGCTTATTACTTTATTGCAGCTATCGCTTAAATCTGAAAATGAAGAGCATTATACAAAAATCTCTGACCGAAGAAGTACTGTGTCAGGAAATATCCCATAATCTTTTGGAAAAAGATTTAAAAGGTTATCCGCTGAGCGTGCATTTAAGATTATGTGGAAACTATCGGTGCGAAGAGTGTGTTGAAAAAGTCAGACAGATTGCTTTGAACCAGGATATTCCGGATTATATCAGAGAAGATGCAATAGACGCTTTTATGAAACTTACAGATGAATTGGCGGTATGCAGTATGATACTGCCAGAATTGAATGGTCATTTATGGAGACATACAGCGGAAAATCTTATACAAGTTATACTGGAAAAAAAGGTAAAGAATACAGCATTTGAAACGCTCTGGAAGCGGTTACTCGCTGATCAGATATGGACAGTTAGTCAGAATGTTGAAGAGTATCGTATGACCGATTATATGTGGCTGATTCAAATGCAGGATATTCGAGGCTTGCGCGCTTACCGGAAATTACTGGAGCAAAAAATGGAAGTACCAGGGCGGGATGGTTACGCTGGCCCCGTTGAGGCAATAGCTGTTGCAGAAAAAATGGAACTTTGGCCGGAATTAACTCGCCTGACAGAACTGTGCTTTCGACCGGAATTTAAAGATCGGGAGTATGGAGGCCTTTTCAATAGTTTGAGCCGTGCATGGACGAAGGTAGCCGCTGGGAGTGAGGAAGGGTATTTATTAGTGCGAGATGTCCTGGATGGCCTGAAGAGTCAATACGATGAAGATCTGAACAGAGAAGCATGGATCAATAGGTGGATTTATCATGTGGAAGAAGCACGGAAGCAGAGAATTCAGGAACGGTGGAGTGTGACGCAGGTGCTGCAGTGGTTAGAAAGATAGAATAAGAACTTGGGATTATTTCAGACAAAAAACTCAGAAATTTTTGTGTTATGCAGTAAATTTAATATTACGGACATATCCAGACATGAAAAGATAATTGGCATGGCAGTTGCGCAGGCGCATGGAACGATGGGAGTTTTTATGGAAAATGCAAATGGTGAGGTAAAGCGCCTGAATGAATCCGGAAGAAGATGCATCGCGAGGTGCCAGATATAATTCTGCAATAAGATATATTACGTTTATTGTGATTGTTTCAGAAGATGGGTATGTGAATTGTTTTTTCACTATACCGTGCATGAAGAACTAAATGATTGTATTTGGAATTAAAAATGGAGGGGATACATTGCCAGAATGTATATTTTGCAGAAAAATCAAAGATGAGAAAATGTTTAATGCGGAGCATATTATTTTAGATTCGTTAGGTGGTAATGGAGAAGAAAATATATGTAGGAATGTTTGTATAGAGTGCAATTCTTCACTGGGAACTCGTGTGGATGCAGGCATGGTGAATGAAACGATTACAAAATATGTGCGCTATTTATTTAAAATCAAAGGAAGAACTGGAATTCCTAATCCCTTTAGGAAGATAAAAATAAATTATGCAGATTCCCAAATAAAAGGAGAATTAAAAACCAATAAAGATGGAGAAATAAGTGGATTTGTAGCAGATCATCAAGTTATTGAAGAACAGGGGAAAATATTAATAGTTGGTCCGCGACGCGGATTTGGTGAGTATGCAAAGTCTGTTATGCAAAAAACGTATGGGGAGGAAATATCAGAAGATGACGTAAAAAATAAGAGAGCTTTTTTTGACACTTCGTTGGTCCCAAGAATAAAATTTGTAAAAATAAGTGAAGAGGCGATGGCTGATTATCAAGTAAAGGTAGTCCCTGTTATGTTAAAGATGGCATATGAATTTTGTTTTGTAAAATTGGGAGATGCATACTTGGATGATGAGGTAGCAGTAGAGATAAGAGAATTTTTAATGAAATTTGACTATAAAAAAGATACATTTTATTATATGCCTACGGATGCAGAAGTGGATATGAAAGACATTGATGCTAATAAGGAGAATATTATCGAATTATCTATGTACATAGAGGCAAAGCGATTATATGTATATATAAATTTATACGGCTTTTGTAAATGCAAATTATGTATGTCGCATTCTGCTGAAAATTTTGGGAAGTTTGAAACGTATACATTAAAAGTTACGGTATAAGATCAATCATTAAGCTTGAAAAAATAACAGATGAGAATGGTGACTGACATTAAAAGGGATAATTTAGAATGCACGGAAAGATTAAAATAAAGTGGGAGATAGTGATTACAATAATTATCAGTATTATTAGTTTATATGTCTCATGGCAAATGTATAATATTGCAAAATTGCAAACAACAATAGCAAAAAATAGTTTTTTGCCCAATGATGAATTCCGTCAGATTTTTGCACATAAAAGCATGCCACGTTTATACCTGTTTATCGACCACTACAAAGAAAACGAATTGTCCCCGATAGCAGGTTTTGCAAAAAGTTTAGAGCGAGATTTAAATGGATATGTCTCTCTTCGTGAGCTGGAAGATAGCTGCAAAGTGAATCTAAGGTTCATGTATCTGATGGATCATGAAGTCCCATCCTATCGGACTTTTGGATATTTTATCAATGAGATACTCAGCGATTCTATTGAGAAACTATTCTATGATATCAACCAAAAAATTTTTGAGAAAGAACATACGGACCTGCAACATTTATATATTGACGGTTCTAAGTTTGAAGCCAACGCAAACAAGTATTCCTGGGTATGGAAGAAAGCGACTGAAAAATCCAGATACCGCTTATTTGAGAAGATCACTTCCCTGTTTCAGGAAATCAATCTTGAGCTTCAATACACGGGGATAAAGTTCAGTATTAATACGGAATACTCGCCAGAATACTTAAAGGAAGCCGCATCGAAATACGTAGAAATCTGGCAGTTGGATGAAACAACGTTTGTCGCCGGTAAAGGACATCGAAAGTCAGTCCAGCAGCGCCATTATGAAAAACTGAAGGAATATCTGTCAAAGCTGAAGGAATATGTAGAAAAGATCCAAATCTGTGGAGATGGACGCAATAGCTATTCCAAGACTGATCATTCCGCTACTTTCATGCGAATCAAAAAGGACTATATGGGGAATGACCAGCTGCTCCCGGCGTATAATGTCCAGGTCGGTGTGGCGGATGAGTATATAGCGGTTGTTGATGTGAACCAATACCGGTCAGATATGGACTGTTTCATCCCCCTCATGAATAAGTTCCATGATATTTATGGATTCTACCCCAAATATCCGGTAGCGGATGCCGGTTACGGCTCTTATAATAACTATATTTTCTGTGAACAGAATGGACTGGAAAAATATATGAAATTCCCAATGTTTAAGAAAGGAACCACCGACAGAAACTATCATGAAGACCCATTCCGGGCAGTTAATTTCAAGATCGACGGAGATGGAAAAATGCGGTGCCCTAATGGAAAGGGATTCCATTTGCAGTACCGTAAGGCAATAAAAGGAAATGCGTATGGACGGGAAGAGGAAATTTATCAGTGCGAAGACTGCAGTGGATGTCCTTACGCGGAAAAATGCAAAAAGGGAGAAGGAAATCGTACCGTGCGTGTCAATCAGGAACTAACAAAGATGCATCAGGAGGTAATTGAAAACCTTGAGAGTATCCAGGGCGCGCTGCTTAGAATGAACCGTTCCATCCAGGCAGAAGGTACTTTTGGTATTATAAAAAATGACCGCTGGTATAAACGGATTGTGCGAAGAGGGATAAAATCCGTTCAACTTGAAATATACCTTGTTTCACTGGGACACAATCTTTATAAATTCCACAACAAACAGATGAAAACAAAATCAGCTGCATAGATTTGAAAATCAACAAATTTATGGGGTAAGGGGGAAGTGCGCTTTTAGAGTAAGCGCTTAAATTCTGGGTAACTAGCTATCGTCTTCCAAATACCTCATAATGATTGTAAGTAGATTTTTACTCCATTTTTTATGGTAGAAAGTAAAAATTCACTCTACTTGGAGGATTTATTATGAGTTGTAAACGTGCTTCAAAACGTTCCCTGGATGACTGGATGGAAATGGTGACAGCCTGCAGGCAAAGTGGTATGACGGATGCGGACTGGTGTGCAGAACACGGAATTGCTCCCAGCAGTTTCTATAATGCAGTTACCAGGTTGCGAAAACAGGCCTGCCAGATACCAGATCCGATTAAAAAAGTCAGTACTCTGGATCTTACATCCCGTAAACAGGATGTGGTCCGGATTGCTATAGAACCGGAGAATTCTCCGGAAGAACTGCTTCCAAATCCCATGGACAGTTCTATGTACCTTGACAATTCATATACAATTGAAATCGAAACGAATGGGATACTGATTCGCATGAGCAATTCTGTCCAGCCATCTCTTTTAAATCTGTTGCTGAATGCACTGAGGAATCCTGTATGTTAGCGGATATTTCAAACGTCGATGCTATTTACATTGTATGTGGCAGAACAGATATGCGTAAATCTATTGATGGCCTGTGCGCGATTATTAAGGATCAGTTTTCCATGGAGCTTGATCATTCACTTTATCTTTTCTGTGGTCGCAAATGCGACAGGATCAAAGCAATTCTGAAAGAACCGGATGGGATTGTCCTGATCTATAAAAAGTTGACGGCATCCCAGGGTTCTTACCGATGGCCAAGGAATAAATCTGAAGTGCGGAATCTCACATGGAGGGAGTTTGACTGGCTGATGTCTGGCATTGATATCGAACAGCCAAAAGCAATAAAAACCACCTGATTTAAGACTAAAAAAGTGCACATAAAAGTGCTGCTTTTCCTTGTATTTTCGGCACTTTCAGGTCTGTTGGAAACGTTGTTTTACTGGGCTTTTCCTGCTCTTTTTGGTATAATAAAGGTATCAAAAACAGGAGGGGAAAACCGTGGCAGACAGTTCCAAAGATCTCCAGCTACGTGAGCTGAAAGATATGATCACCGATCTGAAACAGATGATAAAAACGCTTCAGGCAACTGTCGATGCTGCCAACAAACGGGAAGAAGCACTTATTCAGGAACGTGATAACCTGAAAGATGAAATCGCACTTCTTCGTAAGAAGTTATTCGGTTCTTCCAGTGAAAAATCTCCTGTTGATTTTCCGGGCCAGCTGAATCTTTTTAATGAAGCGGAAATGGAACAGGATCTGGCTGCCATCGAAGCTGAGAAACTCTCAGATTCACTTGCTGAATCCGCAACAAAAAAGCGTAAAGCCAGAACCACAGATGCAGACCGTTTTAAAGGAATCCCAATCACCCGCAGATACCTTGATCTTTCAGATGAGGAAAAAGTCTGTCCTCTTTGTAATACCCCATTGAAAAAGATCGGTGAGGAGTTTGTGCGCAGGGAACTGGTTTTTATTCCGGCTAAGCTGCGTGTGATTGAATTCTACAGTATAAACTATGCCTGTCCCAACAATAGCGAACATGCGCTTCCTGTTATCCGAAAAGGAAAAGACGGAAAACCACACATGCTTTACGGAATGGTATCTGCGAATACCGTTGCATGGGTTATGTACCAGAAGTTCTGTAACAGCATGCCATACTTCCGTCAGGAAAAAGACTGGAAACAATACGGAGTCTCTATTACAAGAGCAACCATGGCAAACTGGGTGATCCGTAATTCCCAGGCATTTTTCCTTCCGATGTATGAATACTTTCATCGGAAACTTTTAGAGCGTAAATTCGCAATGGCAGATGAAACTCCCTTGCAGGTGTTACAGGAACCAGGACGCCGTGCACAGACCAAGTCTTATATGTGGCTGTTTCGCAGTGGAGAAGATGGAGAAGCGCCAGTCATCATTTTTAAGTATTCAGAAACCCGTGCTGGTGACACTGCGGTTGAATTTCTCCAGGGTTTTAGAGGATACCTGATGTGCGACGGATACAGCGGCTACAATAAGGTCCCAGATGCAAAGAGAACAGCTTGTTGGGCACATATCCGCAGGTATCTGACAGATGCCATTCCCAAAGGGAAAGAATTGGATTACTCCCAGCCTTCTGTACAGGGAATCATGTATATCAATCAACTTTTTCATATGGAAGAAGTGATCAAAGCGAAACAAACTTCCTTCGATGCTATCAAGAAGGCTCGTCTTGAAAAAGAAAAGCCGATAGTAGAAGGCTTTTTGTCGTGGCTTGATAAACAGAACCCTGTACGTGGATCCAGAATGGATAAAGCAGTTACCTATATCCAAAACCGCCGCTCCTATCTTGCAACTTACTTTGAAGATGGCAGATGCAGCTTTTCCAATAACCTTAGTGAAAACGCTATTCGCCCATTTACTGTAGGGCGGAAAAACTGGCTGTTCTGCGACACACCAAATGGGGCACAGGTAAGTGCTATCGTATACACGATGGTAGAAATGGCAAAAGCGAATGGAGTAAACGTCTACCACTACCTTACCTACCTTCTTGAACATCAGCCCAACGATAAGATGAGCGATGAAGAACTGGAGGCGCTGGCACCATGGAACGAATCTGTCAAAGCGGAAATTGCACAGCGGGCAGATGACGCAAACCAGCAATAATCGTATATGAATTGTCAAGGTACTCCGGTCACTGAAAGGTGACCGGGAATTTTTATATCAACGGCTGAAATTTAAGCGCTTACTGTAAAATAAAGAATGAGGGTATTGACTCATGCAGCAGTCAATACCCTCATTCTTTATTTTTTTATAGTAATCTGTACTGCCATATTAGAAACATCCTGTAGAGTATTTTGTTCTTTGCAGCGTTGCGCTTCGGATTTGATAAGGTTTTCAACATCTTTCTGCCCGAAGGAATCAAGAGAAAGATACAATTTCATAAGATCAGTATAAACGGATTCCAGTTCCCAGCGTCCCAGCTGTTCTATATCATCATCTGACAATTTGGCTGATGATGAATCGTTGGATTTCCCAAGTATATAATCCGTACGCACATCAAATAAATCAGAAAGTCTGATTAAGGTTTCAAAATCCGGGGTACGTTTACCAGTCTCCCACATAGCAACAGTTCCTTTGGAAACACCAAGGGTTTCTGCAAGTGAAACCTGCGTATATCCACATTTTTTTCGTAGTGATTTCAGACGTTCGTCAAACATAAGCACACCTCCTATGTGAGAATAATATCACTAACTGTTAGAAAATGCAAGCGATTTTAAATAATTATAGATATTTATATCATAAAATGTGAGATTGTAGATTGGCATAGGTAACAATATGTAATATAAATAAAATATAAAATCACACAATAAGTGAGAAAACAACAGCGGATGTCATACAAAATGTTTCCCGCAAATAATGGGATAATTGGATTTTCATACGAGAGAAGGTGATTAAGATTAAGGACAGGAAGAGACAGCGGTTGAATCGCAGATTAAAGCACAAGGAAGAACTTCTTGACAATAAAAATGACCTGGGTGTTAAGGATCTGACAGCATATAATGCCGTTAAGCAAATGGTAACTAATGGAAAAGCATCAATAGTATGGAGATAGACCGCCGGGAAACTGATGGTATTTCATTACCCTAAAGAAAGGAGCAACATCTTATGGAGAAAACAACTATGAGTGTGCAGGAATTATCTGCACAGATGCAATGGATTTCTGCAGAGACAGATTTACAAGATTAGATGGAAAGGCGGTGTAGTGGATGCAGATGATAAGATACCATCCTCTGATTGATGGAGATACAGATGGACTGGAAAAGGTACCGATGTTTTTATCAACAGACAAGGAAACAGTACGGCAGAACAGTAGAATGTATCTGTCAGAGATTATTTCCAATTATTACAGGCTTTATTCAAAAGAGCCGATGAGCCAGATTGCTACTGACAGCATAGAAATTCACTGTCCTTTGTGTGGTGCAGTATTAAGGCAGATGGCTCAGAATCATGATGCAAATAAACTTGGTCTGTACACCTGTGATAAGTGCAGACGATAGAACGAAGGAGGATTTTATTATGGTATTTCCATTAACTAAACTGAATAAGGAAGGAACATTGTTGAATGCGTCAAATGCATATTATTCTGAAGAATATGCACAGAGAATGTGCAGTTTATATCTGACGGATGAACTGAGCCGGGATGAGACTGGAAAGATAAAGAAAACGTACAGACTTCATGCAAGCAATGATCATACAGAGGAAATGGCATTTGCGTATGAAATTCATTGCCCGAAGTGTGGCAATCATTTGAAACAGATTGGAAGACAGCTGACATTAAATACACTTGGACTTTATAAATGTCCTGTGTGTGATAGAAATTAAGGAGGAGAAAAGCATGATTAGCAATACACAGATTACGGCACAGCCAGAATATGATATTCAGTTCTGGAATGCGATGAGAAACAAAGAGACGAGAGAGGATATTCTTGCAAATGGTAGGGATATTAGTACAGGAACTTACAGTATGCCGACTGTTGCAACCGGGAAGGTTATGAATGAAATTGAAAAGGAATCTGATTTCAGAAAGATAGCGACAGTTATTCGTGCATATAAAAATGGTTATAGAATCTTTGCGAAGGATTGTAAGGATAAAGCGGAATTTGTAGCGGAGGGAGCTGCAATTCCAGTATATGAAAGTGCAGGAGATTTCAATGAAAAAACGATTGCAAGCTATAAGCTGGCATCTATCGTTACATTGGATGAGGATTTTGTAAATGATGCAGGATTTGATATTGAAAAGTATCTGACAAGAAAGCTTGGAAAGTCATTTGGAAAAGCTGAGGATAACGCATTTATTAATGGAACCGGAGCAGATGAACCTACTGGTATTCTTCATAATACAGATGGAGCAGAAACAGCACTGGCAGTAGAAACACTGACTTATGATGATGTGATTTCTTTATATTTTAGTGTTGATAAAGAATATAGAAGAAATGGTATCTGGCTTATGAATGATAAAACAGCACTTGTACTCAGAAAACTGAAGGATAATAATGGCAATTATTTGTGGAATCAGGCAAATGATTCACACTATCCGTGGAGTGCTTAGACCTGCCTTTCAGATGGCGGTGGATGACGATATTATAGTGAAAAATCCATTCGGATTTCAACTTGCCGGAGTTGTGGTAAATGATTCGGTAACAAGAGAGGCTATCAGTAAAGACCAGATGCGAAAGTTCCTAAAGTTTGTACATGATGATGTGGTGTACTGTAAATATTATGAAGTGGTCTACATCCTCTTTCATACAGGAATGCGAATATCTGAATTTTGTGGTCTGACACTGAAAAACATTGATTTGGAAAAGAGAATCATTAACATCGACCATCAGCTACAAAGAACATCGGATATGCGGTATATCATTGAAACCACAAAAACGGATACTGGAACAAGGAAACTTCCCATCACTGAGGATGTGGCGCAGATGTTTCAGGCAATCATTGAGGACAGGGAGTCTCCGAAGTTGGAGAAGGTGATTGATGGATATAGCGGGTTTTTATTCTACGATGAAAACGATATGCCACTTGTGGCAATGCATTGGCAGCACCGATTCAATCACATGGTTGGCAGGTACAATGACATCTACCGGGTGCAGATGCCGAATATTACTCCCCATGTGTGTCGACATACTTATTGCTCCAATATGGCGAAATCGGGAATGAACCCCAAGACGCTACAGTACCTTATGGGGCATTCGGATATTTCGGTCACGATGAATGTGTACACGCATATCAGCTTTGATGATGCCGAGGAAGAACTGAAGCGGATGGAAGAGTTCCGGAAGGCACAGGCGGAGATTGAAAAGAAAAACGATGCAAAAGCGGTATCGCAAAAAATGTTTAAGGTAGTGTAGCAATACTACACAGCAGAAACGCTCTGGTTATACTGGAGCGTTTTTTCTATGGAAAAATGATAAGGGTGGCGATATAATATATAACAATAATGTTACTAATGAAAAGAGGTATTTTGTATGGGAATTGAAACTGCTGCAGGTGTTGCTGGTAAAGCAGCGTTAGAGTTGGTTCAAAATGAAAATGTGTTAAACAAAACTGTAGGGGCTTTAGGAATGTTATTCCCCTATGCAGGTATAACAAAAAAAGCTGTTGATATGTATATTGCTGAAATTGAAAAATCGGATATGCCAATAGATGCGAAAATGTATGCCATGATGAATGCAAAAAAGCAACTTAAGCAGATGAAAAATCAGAAACAAATTGCAGAGATTGCAATGCAGAACGCTAAAGAAGGAACAAGTTTTACGAGTGATTGTGGTGTGAGTGAAGAGTGGCTAGAGCGTTTTATGGATTCGGCAGCTTATGTGTCAGATGAAAACATACAGCTTATATGGGGAAAAATTTTAAGTAATGAGTTTGATAATCCGGGAACTACTCCACCTAATATGATAAGAATATTATCAGAAATGACACCTACATATGCTAAGGCTTTTAGACAATTATGTAGCATGAGGTTTTTGATTGTTTCTATTTCTGAAAACGAGGAAATAACGGGAGCATATTGGAAGATGGCAGTTCCATATAGCGAAAATATCGAATTAATGAATGAATTGGGAATTTCTTTTCAAGTAATTAATGAGTTGGAAACACTAGGAGTGATAAAGTTTGATTCAGTTGCCGGGTATATTACAACAGGAATTAAAGATAAAAAAGTGCTTCTTTGTGTAAATGGAAAAACAATGGAAATAACCCAACACGAAAGTGAGAGTATTCCGATTGGAGATGTGATTTTGACTTCTGCAGGGGAAACACTTAAAAACATAACAACGATTGAAGAAATCGAAGGATATGATGAGGCTGTAAAAAAATATATGTGTTCTAAAGGAGTTCTATTTAGTGAAGAGGAACACTATCAAATTGTTTTAACGGGTAATAGATTTCAGGTTAAAAAGAAAGAATTATAATTAGAGAGAGTTATATATGCGAATTTTAAGTATCAATATAAATGATTTTGGTGGGTTAGAAAATCATCTAATGGAGCATAAAAAATACAATGCTTGGGTTGGTAGAGAGTGTATTGACTGGAAATACTGGAGTGCTATAGATAAAGATGTAGTTTTCAATAAATTTCTTAATTATATTGAGGATAAGCAACCGGATGTTTTAATAGTTAATGAAATGATAGTTGGTCCACTAGAAAGAATAGATTTTATATCAAAAATAGGAGAGATGGGTTTTTCTTATTTTGATGAAACAATACCGAGCGGAAAATACTCATTTACAATGATGTTTTATAAAAATATGAAATGTACGTTATTTGCATCTCCTAACAGTGGTTATCGAGAAAATAGGTCTATTTTGTATTTTGTTGAAGGGATTTATGTAAATGGTACACATTTTCCACAGGAAAGTGATACTAAGTTTCTAAATGCTGTTGAGATGTTTTGTAAGGCGAGGAAAAATGATAAAGTAATAATTATTGGAGATTTAAATGCAAATGATGTTTCTCGAGGCAATAAACAATTGGTGGAGAGATTGAAAACATATGGATATGTGGATGTGTGGGTTCAAAAGGGAAATCCAGATGATACAGTAACTGAGGCAAAATATAGAGGAAGATTGGATTATGCAATCGCTTCAGAAGCAGTTTATGCATCTATTTCAAATATGGAAATAGATCCTATGCCGATGGATTGTGGAATGACGGACCATGCGGCAGTAATTATAGATGTGGTTTAAATGTTTTCCTTAGTAGTAAGAAACTTCCTTTTACTACTAATTTTACTACTAACAGGTAGTAATAACTTGCTAAATTCTGCTCTGATTTGCCACATTCTGCAATTTCAGAGCAAATCACACAATCCCTAGAATTCCTCGCAAAACAGGGCATTCCGGGGCAAAACAAGGAGAAACAAAACTATGATTCGAGTACTTTTCGTATGCCACGGCAGGATTTACCGGGCATGATGAAAAGTCTCAAATCGTCTCATAAGCCCCGTTTTTAAGCGTTTTTTGTGCTTCAGTCTCAAATTTACCAAAGATTTACCAATATTTCTGGAGAGCCAGACTTGCAAAAAAATGAGCCAGAATGAGGAGATTAAAACATGAGCGAATTGAAACCAAGAATAACGGAAAACGGAATTGATTATATCCTTG
>ERZ836829.516-NODE-516-length-44915-cov-20.171623_pt1 | contig 44915 bp, 36 predicted proteins | sample MGYA00519574_ERZ836829 | MGnify/ENA primary metagenome ERZ836829 (study PRJEB31850, sample SAMEA3708808) | human gut metagenome | biome: human gut; feature: human-associated habitat; material: faeces | place: China | collected 2014 ...
ATCTTCGATATACGGCTTGCCTGTGCACTTTTTGCGAAAATAAACTCTAACGTACAAACGTACGCCGACGAGTTCATTTTCGCAAAATCCGAACTGATTTCTCAACCTCTGCCAGCGTGTAGACACTTTTGTCTACACGCTGAAGCCACGAGTACACTCGCGGCTTTTATATTACTTAATTTTTAAATTATCTGCCTGGTTTAAAGAAGTCGGGAACATCTATACTACCCATTCCCGGCTTTAACTTTCTCTTGAAAATTGCATTATCATCATAATCAGAAACTGATGAAGAATAAGACGGAGTCTTTCTGTCGCTTGATGTTGAAGAACCTGCAAACTTAGGTGTAATATTCTTTACATCATTAGCTTTATCCTTACCGCGTCTTAATGAACCGTCAAGACCTGTTGCAATAAGAGTAACCTTAATTTCATCTTTAAGATTATCGTCCATAGCAGTACCGACAATAATATTTGCCTCTTCACTTACAAGGTCACGAACAATGCTTGATACTTCGCCCATATCAACAAGCGAGAATTCGCTTCCGCCTGTGATATTAAGAAGTACGTTTTCAGCACCCTCAATGCTTGTTTCAAGAAGCGGACTTTCAATAGCCGCACGAACTGCGTCCTGAGCGGCATTTTCACCCTTGCCGACACCGATACCCATATGTGCGACACCGCTGTCTTTCATAATTGTTCTTACATCGGCAAAGTCACAGTTCATAATACCTCTTTGAGTAATTACTTCAATGATACCTTGAACACCTTGACGAAGAACATCATCTGCAAGTTTGAATGAATCTTTAATTGTAACCTTTTTGTCTGCAATCTTCAATAGAAGATCGTTTGGTATAGTAACAATAGCGTCAACCTTTTCTGCAAGGTTCTTAATACCTTCTTCAGCGTTTCTCATTCTTTGAGGTCCTTCAAAGAAGAAAGGCTTTGTTACTACCGCAACTGTAAGTACACCAAGAGATTTCGCAGCCTCTGCGATAATAGGTGCGGCACCTGTACCTGTTCCGCCGCCCATACCTGCTGTTACGAATACCATTTCTGTATCTTTTACAAGATTCTTGATTTCATCTTTTGATTCTTCAGCCGCTTGTCTGCCGATTTCAGGCTTTGCACCTGCTCCCAAACCGCTTGTAAGCTTTCTGCCGATATTAAGTACAGTCGGTGCTTTTACATTTGCAAGCTGCTGTGCATCTGTATTGACGCAAATAAATTCTGCCTTTGTAACGCCGGCCTCAATCATACGGTCCACAGCATTGTTACCGCCGCCGCCGACACCTATAACCTTTATTCTTGCGCCGTCTATTGTAGTGTTTTCTTCCAAACCGATAGGCATATCACTCATCTAAATATCCTCCTTCGTAGTTTATCCCCAACAAATCCAACAGGGAAATCTCCGCATATATATTATTTTACTATGTTTTTTCAACTTATTCAATAGTTTTTTCCCACAAATTTTCAAAACGCCGAAAATTTTTACACAATATTATAGCCATTTTATTTTTGATTTTTGTGCAATTTTATTTTCACGGCGTATATATCGCCTTTCCGGACTCGCTTAAATCCATTGTTCCGCGGGCATTTTCAGTCAAACTGTTACTCATAACGGTTTCTCTGAACAGTCTTATTTTACGTTCAAGATCCAACTGCGTACCGCATTGTACGGTTATTCGGTTATCGTAGTTCATTGTTATGTCAGTCACATCGGTAACATTTATTTCGATAACCTTATCAAGAATACCCGTTGCCTCAAGCGTTGACAGCGAAATTTTTGTAATATCGAATTTTTCGTTTTCGTCGGTTTTTAAAATTTCACCTAATTTATAGTCTGTAACCGCCAAGCCTGTTACTGTCGGTAATGTTTCACCGTTGTTGCCGGTATCGGTTAAAACTCTCAATTCAGAATTTACAAGCAATGTCTTGCCGTCAATTTTTATATACGCAGACGGTGTATATTCCGTCACCATAACTTTTACTGACGGCGGGAATAACCTTTTCTGCACATCAACGGTATCTATATATGGTATTGTTTTTAACGTATTTCTTATTTTTCGTCTGCCGCTGCGAAAAAGATTTTGACCGACAAGCGGTTTTAGCTTTTCTTGGAACTGTTCGGCTGTTACGAGAACATTTCCCTCAACCGATACGGAACGAATGTTAAATATCGGTGTCATAAATAAGAGCACGCTTACAAGAACCACCGCCAAAACAAATCCCAACAATGCACGTCTACGCTGTATTTTAAGACGCTGTTGCTTTTGTTTTTTTTGGTAGCGAATTTTTCTTTCAAGCTGTGTAGGTTCACGCCGAACACTTCTTTCGGGAACATCTTTATGTTCTTTCAAGGTTCTTTTCTCTAACCTGCTCCAATCATATTCAGTTGTAGTTTTTGTAACCTTACGACCGCCTGTTTTGACGACTCGTATATTACGATTATTTTCATCCATACTATCACCCTGAATTATTCTCGTCTGATTTTCGCTCCGCATTCAAGCAGATACTTTTCTATATTTTCATAACCTCTGTCTATAAATTCTGTGCCGCCAATCGTCGTTGTACCGTTTGCGGCAAGTGCCGCAACAACAAGTGACGCGCCTCCACGCAGTTCTCTTGCAACAACATTTGCACCCTGCAAAGCGTTTACGCCTCTTACAACGGCACTTCTGCCTTCTACTTTTATGTCGGCACCCATTCGTGTAAGTTCATCAACATGCTGAAATCTGTTTTCAAATATATTTTCTATAAATACACTTGTTCCTCTTGCAACAGTTGCAAGCGCCATAAACGGCGATTGTATATCCGTCGGAAAACCCGGATACGGCATTGTTCTTACTATATGTATACTTTCAAGTTTCTTGGGAGCTTTCTGAATAATTTTATCTTTTTCTATTCTGAGCTGTACTCCCATATCCAAAAGCACATGGAGCATTGCTCCCATATCGCGTGGATTGACATTTTTAAGACATATCTCTCCGCCCGTAATCGCAGATGCGGCCAGATATGTTGCGGCAACAATACGGTCGGGCATTATCGTATACTCCGCACCATGAAGCTTGCTTACTCCCTCTATTTTTATTACACTGCCGCCCATACCGCGGACTTTTGCACCCATACAATTCAGGAAGTTACCCAAATCAACAATCTCCGGTTCACGCGCCGCATTTGTAATAGTTGTAAAGCCATCCGCACAAACTGCGGCAAGCATAGCATTTTCAGTTGCTCCGACGCTTGGAAAATCAAGATGTATGTTTCCGCCGACAATCTTATCAGCACTGCATTTCATATAGCCGTGTTCTTCCCGAATATCGACACCGAGTTCACGCAAAGCCTTTAAATGCAAATCAATCGGTCTTAAACCAATCGGACAACCACCGGGCATACTTACAACTGCTCTTTTGCACCTTGAAATTATCGCTCCCAAAAATATGATTGAAGAACGCATCTCACGCATTAAATCTTCACATATTTTACAGTCACACATATCTCTTGTATCAACCATTACGGTATTACCTGCCCTATGCACTCTGCAGCCCAATCTTTCAAGCACCAAATCTGTTTTATCTACATCACGAAGATATGGACAGTTTTTCAAAGTACATACTCCGTCAGCCATAACCGTGGCTGCAAGTATCGGCAGTACGGCATTTTTCGCACCTTGTATACCGATTTCACCGCTTATCTTATTTCCGCCGTCTATAACAAGTTTGCCCACTTTAAACACCTCGCATTATAATATAATTCTCATATGATTATAATACGAAATATCTATAATTCTGTTACAGTCTTATCATTATAGCACATTTCAAAAAATTTTTAAAGGGTTAATTTATAAAAATAATATACCTTTAATATCAATGTAACAATGCAAAATTTGTCGGTTAAAAATTTCATACTATATAATAGATAAATCAAATTTTTTTCTTTTTTTACAAAAAAGTTCTTGACAATACCCACACCTTTATGGTAATATATTATGCGTAGCTTAAACAGATATGCGTCCGTAGCTCAGTTGGATAGAGTGAACGGCTACGAACCGTTAGGTCGTGGGTTCGAATCCCTCCGGGCGTACCATAAGTTACAATATCCGAACCTCGGTTCGGATATTTTTTTGTTTTTCTATAAAAACAATATTTTTTGCAAAAAAGTATTGACAAAATAATTTTAATGTGCTATCATATTACTTGTCGTCAGACATTAAAACTGAATATGCGTGATTAGCTCAGTTGGTAGAGCACCTGACTCTTAATCAGGGTGTCCAGGGTTCGAACCCCTGATCGCGTACCACAAGTTGTAATATCCGAACTTTGGTTCGGATATTTTTTTGTACAAAAACAAAATATAGCCTCTTAGAACTATATTTATGCAGAACTATATTGAGTTCATTAAACGAGATTTTAATACAATGTCAGTCTTCTTCTATTATTTGCATACTATTAATAACATTTTTATATTCTTTTGCAACTTCCCCAAATTGCTTATCAATCAAAATTTTATCACAATCTTCTCCATTATGATTAATGTTATAAAGAGTTTCCGTAAGAGCCGAACTTGCCTTATAAAGTTTTCCGAAATCAAGACTTACTGACGAGCCTTTCAGAGTATGAGCACAAAGATACGCTTTTTCATACAATTCTTCATTCAAAGCCTTTTTCAATTCATTAAAAGCGGTATCGTTTTTGAAACACTGTACAAAGCGGACAACATATTTTTCATCAATGAGTCTTCTTTTGACTACTTCAAAATCACCTCCGACTTTATCATAAAAAACTTTCAGTCTCTTGGTTGTTCCTGCAATATTACCTCTGTATTCAATATAATTATAGTATTCTTTTTTTATTTCATTCAAATTTCGAGTTCTTATCGGCACAACATCGCCCGATTTCATTGTAAAATCATTTTCAACACTCTTTATCTTGTTCATATTAACAAGATAACTCTGATGACATCTCAAAAATGCTCTATGATTTATTTCTTCTTCAATATCATTAAGTTTCTTATATATTGTGTACTTGTTTCCGTCTGTGCGATGAAGAATACATTTTGAATTACTGCTCTCAATATATTCAATCTCACTGTACAACACTTGAATTACGGAATTGCGTTTTTTTATTTGGTATGTATGCACATTTTCATAATTGTTCAACACTCTGTCAAGTACCATGCTGATTTTATCTATATCGTGCGGCTTAACCAAATAGCCACTCGCCTCAACGTCATAACTTTTAACCGCATATTTTGACGTTGTGGTAAGAAATATAATCTTACCTTTATAATTCATATTTCTAAGTTTTTCCGCAACTTGTATTCCATTTAACTTATCCATATACATATCAAGAAATATTATATCATAATACTCCCCATCTTCTATCGAATAAATTAAATTAACGCCGTTTTCATAGCTATCAATATTGTATTCAATAAATCTATCTGAGAAATAGATGCTTAGTTGCTGACGGATTATTTCCCTATCACTTAGATTGTCATCACAAACTGCAATATCCACTTTTTAGGTTCACCTCACAAGGAATTATTCTATCATAATTATACCACAAATATGTATTTTTTGTCAAATTCATCATAAACACCTTCATTTTCAATGAATTCATATTTCTACGGTTATTTATGCTATAATTTTATCATACAAAAGGATAAAAGGAGATGTATAAAATGGTAAACTACGGAGTGATTGAAGAAAAAATGTGTGATTTATGTATGGGGGAATACATCACCTATGGGATAGGCGCTTATAATACACAGGCTCACGAACTAATAACTTTTGTTTCAGATGTTTTTCCATGTAAGGATGACGCCGAAAAATTTGTGAATGTTTGTAATGAAAACGAACTTTCATTACATCATTTAAGAGATGTTATCGAAGATTTCATTTGAAATAAAAAAGCACTGAATAAATTAAACTTTGTACGGTGCTTTTTTATTGCAATTCACTTTGAAAGGTGCTATACTTGATATGCAAAAAATATACAAAGGAGCATATGTATGAGTAAAGCACCTTCGGATAATCAGTATTTCGGTACTGAAAAAACAATGAAAATTTTATTTAAGCTTGCGCCGCCCGTTATGCTGGCACAGCTTATTCAATCTTTATATAATATAGTAGACAGTTTTTTCATCGGTAAATTCTCAGGATACGCACTGACGGCACTTTCTGTAATATACCCTATGCAACTTTTGATATGTGCCGTTGCAGTCGGAACAGGTGTCGGCGTCAATACCGTTATGGCACGGTTTTACGGTCAAAAGCGAACTTCCAAAGCGATTAACACCGCCGGAATAGGAACTGTTATGGCTGTTGTGAGTTGGTTCATATTCGCTTTGATTTCATTTTTCATCATAAAACCGTATGCCTTAATCTCGGCAGAATCTGAAATTGTACATGAGTATACTATTACATACGGTAGAATAATCGGAATTTTCAGCTTGGGAATATTCCTTGAAAGCACTTGGACAAAGATTTTGCAGTCGCAAGGAGATATGAAAACACCTATGATTGCTCAGATTGTCGGTGCATTGACAAATATCGTACTCGACCCTATTTTAATTTTCGGAATGTTCGGAATTAAACCGATGGGTGTTGCAGGTGCGGCGATTGCAACTGTCATAGGTCAGTCGCTCGCCGCCGCCATAACAGGTATTAAAGGATTTTATAAGCCGCCGAAATTAAATATATTTTTGCCGTATGTAAAACAAATATATGCAGCAGGACTGCCGAATATTATTATGCAAGCATTGTGGACTGTATATATTCTCGGACTGAACGTACTTCTTGCGTCATTCTCTGATGCATCCGTAACCGTGCTCGGTATTTATTATAAACTTCAAAGTTTCTTCTTTATTCCGCTTAATGCTCTCGGCGTCTGCATAGTGCCTGTATTGAGCTTTAATTATGCGATAAACAGAAAAGACAGATGTAAACGCGTGTTTTGGGAAACTGTTGCCGTATCTGCCGCATTTATGCTTTTAGGAGTGGCGATATTTGTGCTTTTGCCCAAACAGTCAATCGGAATATTCTCAAATGATACAGAAGTTTTGAATATAGGTAATGTGGCTTTCCGAATAATCGGAGCAAGCTTCGTACCCGCCGCACTCTCGCTTACATTTCCTATTTTGTTTCAGGCTATCGGAAAAGGTAAGGAAAGTATTTTTATAACAGTGCTAAGACAAGTTGTACTTCTTGTTCCTCTTGCTTTGGTGTTTTCGTTCGCAGGACTTAATTATGTATGGCTCACTTTTCCGGTTACAGAAATTATAACTTGCAGTGTTAGTATGACTTTTTATAAAAAAGTTTTTCATAAAAATGCGTAATTTTTGACTGTCGATTTAAAAATTCGACAGTTTTTTTGTTCAGAAAACGGCTTAAAACCTATGGTTTTAAAAGTCCCTCAAAAAAAGTTTAATTTTTTTTAAAAAAAGTGTTGACAAAAGGCATATGTTCTGCTATAATATTTTTTGTCAGTTGAGCTGATGAACAAACATCTGGAGAGATGTCTGAGTGGTTGAAAGAGCCGGTCTTGAAAACCGGTGACGGTTCCGCCGTCCGTGGGTTCGAATCCCACTCTCTCCTCCATTTAAAATTTTATATTTTGTACTGCATACAAAGCTAATTGCTATTTAGAACGGCAGCAATTTTAACTTGTTGTATGCTTTTCTTTTATGGAGAAGTACTCAAGAGGCCGAAGAGGCGCCCCTGCTAAGGGTGTAGGTCGGGAAACTGGCGCGAGGGTTCAAATCCCTCCTTCTCCGCCAAAACGTATAAACCGTATAAATGCTTGAATATCAAGTGTTTATGCGGTTTTTTAGTGCTTGTGAGAAGAAAATCAATGTGATAAAAAGTGATAAAATGTGATAAAATGTTATACTTTTTTATTAGTCTGTTAGTCAAAAGTTAGTCAGATTTTAGTCAAAAACAGAGTAAAAATATGATACAATAACAAACTCCCAACAAAAATGTTGGGAGTTTTCTGATTTATTACGGATGGCATTTTGAACACGGTGTATAACCTTGTGCTACAGCCTTATCTTTGGAAATTGCTATTTTACTCTTTTTTAAATATTGGCAACCGCTGCTATGATATTTAGAACCTGTATTTGTTATATATACTGTATATGATTGATTATCATTTTGACTTACAGCATTTGCTTTTGCCCCCGCCGCCGCTTTTTCTTGAGCGGCTTTTTCAGCGGCAGCTTTCTCTGCCGCCGCCTTTTCTGCCGCCGCTTTTTTCTCGTCTAATTCTTTTTGGTTGCTTTGAATATCGCTATCTAATGAAGTAATATCATTATTTAATTGCGAAATTTGATTATTATAATCCGTTTTGCTTGCATTATATTCATCTATTGCTTTTTGAACATCAGCTTTAGAATTTAATGTATTGTTTAAATTCTCTTTTTTATCGGATAGTTCTTTAATTTCACTTGTAATTTCGTTATCAGATTGCTTGAGTTCCTCAATTTGTGATTGCGCCTCTTGCATAACAAGATTATCTAATTTATAAATGCCGCCCCCTGCGTATGACACACACATAGAAACCGCAGAAACTACCGCTGTTATTATTGCGACTTTAGGTTTAATTGTAATTCCTTTAGCCAAATATTCTTTGATTTTATCTATTATTTTCATTTTCTTGTCCTCCGCTTTTTAGTATTTAGATAGCTCGTTTTTTATGTCATTTAATTTTTGTTCTTTTTGAGATTTTTGCGTGGACAAATCGTTTGCTTTATTAGACAAATCTTGAATTTCTGAATTGTATGTATCTCTTTTTGCCTCGAACTCGTTGATTTTATCTACTTTTCCTTGTATTTCCGAAACTTCTTTCTCTAAATTTTCTTTGTTCTTTTTATCTTCATTATATATTTTTTGTTGTTTGGTATAATCGTCAAATTCTGATTTTTCGTTTTTGAATACTTGGCTCACATATGAACTATCATATTTTCTTGACGTTCCAAACATAAAGCCCCCAAAAACCAAAGCAATTAAAATTCCGTAAATGATAATTACTTGATAACCTTTTAGCTTGTGTTTGTCAAGAAATTCTTTAATCCCTCTTTTTTCAACTTCGGTTAGTTCACCGCCACAATTTTGGCAAAACATAATATTATCGGCATATTTGATTTTGCACTTTTTACATTCTTTCATTGGTAAATTCCTCCTTTTTCTTTTATATTACCATATTAAAACATTATTGTCAAACAGATAACGACATTTTTCTACTTCTGTTTGAATTTTTTGACTTCGTTTTATAGAAAAAAGAACGCCACATTTTGAGACGTTCTTTTTTGTTTTCAAATACTTATTCAACTTTTTCTGTAAACAGCTTTTCAAACTTTTCGTTTGCTTTCTTTCTTGCGGCTTGCTTTATGCCGCTTGAAGAATATTTTTCACCGTTTTTCTTTCTGATTTTTCCACTTTGCATATCTTTAACGATTTTTTCGTAATACGCATTATATTCTTTGTATTCCTTGATAGACATATTAGCTCTGTATTTATGACCGTCGTCCTTCGTGTATTCACGTTTGCTTTCGTCAGTCCAACTATCAAGCGTTTCAAACACATTTTCTTTCTTTGTCCAATCGGTTATATTCTTGTATATTCCATACAACAAAGCCTCACCGTTTTTCAAAGGAATACCTGTTGCTGTGCCTAACTCTTTCAACAATTTGTTTATAGACTTTACATACGCCCAAGGACTGCTTGCTCCGTTTTTGCTCACAGTCGTTAATAGGCTTGTAAGACTATCAACCGTATTATTGATTGTATCTAATGCAGGCGCTTGAATATCATACCATACAGCGCCCTTACCTATGTTAAAAATGCTCAATATATATTCAACCAGTGCCGCTGTTTCAGAGCCGCCTAAAGTAGTACCCATTACAGTATTAAAACAATCCGTTAAATATGCCGACATAGCGCTTTTTAAGGTAATTGTCTTATCTTTATCGTCTTCTCCGTAATAATCATCAAACTTGCCTTTCAGAAATCTTCCTATACCGTCACACAAATTCAAAACTATTGCCGCAATTATTTGTGAACTTATAGCTTTTCCGAGATTATGAGCGGCTGATTTTAAGTCCTCTGCGTTTTCTTCTGTCTTGTTTGACTGATAATCTTGATAACGTGCGTTATATTCCCCATATGCGTCATAAAGTATATTAAAGTTCTGCATAACCTGTGTCTTGAACATCGTTACAGACTTGACTAAAGCATTAGGGTTTCTCAATATATCAGGACGTTGCATAGTTGAATAATTCGGCTGAGTATTTTCGATTATGCTGTTATATACATCTGCCACTTGTTTGTAGTATTCGTCCGTACCTTGTTCAAGTGTTTCGTAGTTATCTCTCACATAAAATTCAGCCGCTTTCCATAACTTTGTGGTTGTTGCTATATCCATAGCTTGTATCCAACCCATAAGCAACGGCATTTTACCTTTTTTAGTCCAATCTTCATAAGTGCCGTCCGCATAATCTCCAAATTCACTTGTTGTATAACCTTGTGAACGATACCACAAAAGCGGAGTGTACTTATCAATGATTTTTCTATCGCTGTCCGATACTCTTTCTGAAAAAGCTTTTGCAAGCGGTTTGTAGCCTACCACTGCCGCCGCAGTCGGATATGACGCTGCTTGTTTTAATGTTACACCTAAATTAAGAGATAACACACCTTGCGCATAGTGCCCTTTTAGCATATCAAACAACGTTCCGTCCGTCTTACGTCCGCTCTGTAAGTCCGTAATTAAGTTTTCTATGTATTTATCCGCATTTAGTCCCCATTTTTGTTTTAGACTTTCTTTTACGCTATAATTATAGTTTCTACCCATTGAGTTGTATACTTTATTAAAGTTTCTAATAGGTATAGCAAGTCCGTAATAATCAGCAACATCGCTCATTTGTCTGTTAATGGCTCTAATAACACTTTCAAGCGCTACAGGATTGCTTGCATATTTACGTTCTTTCAACATTCCTTTGCCTTCCAAAGTGCCGTTTTTCACAAGACTTTCAAAATCGTTGTTGATAAAGTTTCTATTGCTTACAATAGGAAAATAATCTCTTACTGTCGCAATTTCATAGCCTTTAAGTGCAATCGACGTTTCATTTATAGCTTTTGAGCAATCATCATTGAAGAAATTATATGCTACATCAGCAAATTGTTTTTCAAATGGTGTCATTTTGCTTGTAATCTCATTGACCTGCGACGGTGTAAGACGTATTATAACGCCTGCGCTTTCGTAAGCGTCTTTGATTTTACCTTGTTTATACAAATCCATATTGGGAATGGTTATTCCTCCGTATTGGATATGTTTCAAGTTCGAGTAATTTTTTGAATGTAAATATAATGACGTTCTCATATCAGGCGTTATATACACTTTTCTACCTTGCGTATCGTATTTGCTTATGTCGATTAATTCAGCCTTTTTTCCTGTAAATTTTGACATTTCTTCTGTTTTGTTTATGACTGTTTTAAACTTTTCACTTGCTCTTTGTTTAAAAGTCATACTTTTTCTTTGACCGTCACTTAAATCTTTTGCCAACCCCTCAAACACACCGTTCTTGGCATATCCTGATAGACGTCTAAACATTCTTTCGGGTGTTAGTTGTGTGCTTATATAACCTCTATACCACTTGCCTTTTTGCTTATTTTCTATGCCTTTGCCGCGTTGTATTTCTTTAATGCTTTCCATTGCGGTATGCGCAATTTCTCTGTTGCGAACGTCGTTAATCATTTTATCCTTGGTTCTTATCTCGTGTTTGACTTCTTGCAGGGTTTGAATGAGGTCACGCACATCATTAATATTCATATCCGCTATTTGCATTTTATCAAAACGCGATATTTTTAGTTCAACATCTTTGTTCGGTAAGAAGTTTTCGTCTTGTTTTAACAATTCGTAATCTTCTTTTAATTGCTTTAGGTCAAGTTCGCCCATAACAGCTTTTCCGTCTTTTGTAGTATATCCTTTTTTGAGTATACCTTTAGAAACTGTGTCAATTTCTTTAAGTATATCAGGCAACTTATTCTTGTCCTGCGGAGATAGTTTCATGCTATTAATTTCTCTTGCTAATTTTAATAGTTTTGTTCTATCCTCACTTTCTTTTTTTCTTGCCTTTGCCTTTTCTTTTTGCTGATTTACCTTGTCAATTAATTGTTTACGAATTTTCTCACGTTGTTCGATATATTTTGTCTTTTGTGTTTCAAGCCTTTTCTCGTATTTATTCTCCAAACGTTCCTTTTGCCTGTCTAATTGTTTTTCGTGCTTGTTATTCAAGCGTTCTTTTTGCTTGTCTAAAGCACCACGCATATCGCTCTCGGTGTATATCTTGTCTGCATTACCGTTTTTGTCGATATACCCCATATCATCTGCAAGATTTATAGAACGTAAAATAACTTCATTCGTCACTTCCTCCAGCATCTCATCGCGTTCTTCTGTACTGAGGTCATATTCTTTCGGTTTTAAGTTGCGCAATGTATCAACAATATTTCGTAGTTGGTCGCCTACCGCCATATGTGTACTCTCATCGAATATACCAGGATATTCTTGCGCCAATTCCTTGTAATAACTGTCTACCGGAATACCCTCTTTATTCGATATTGTCAAATAACCGAAATTTTGTTTACGGAAGTCGTTCCACTCCGTAAAGTCGCCTTTATCAACCTCTGATATTCTTATCTTGGTTGACTTAATTTCTTTACGCAAATTATTGTATATTTCCTCCGCATAGTCGTCCTTTTTCTTCATTTGGTCAACTATTTTTTCAGCCACACCATAAGCGGCTTTTTCTAATTTTGCGTATTTCCTGTTTATGTCGCTCTCGCCGTAATATGTATCATTGATTTTAGAAGTAATATCTGCTATTGCCTCTGATATATCTGACGGCTTTACCTTACTTTCAACACCATAATCACTTATAAGTTTTTTTGAAACAGAATGTACTGTTGACGCTTTTCCCTCTGCCTTATTGCCAACTGTATGACTGAACCTAACATTACTATCTACACTCTCCAAAGCACGCTGTCTATCAGCCTCATCACCCGACTTGTATTTAACCGTATTTATGCCCATATCTTTTAATTTCTGATTTAGATTAGGGTCTACATTATCAGGCAATATGACTGCCTTAACCTCATCAAAGCCTATTACTCTGTGTGGTTTGGCCTCAAAATATTTTACAGGTATGTTCTTAAGATTATCTGCAAGCTCAACTATCTTATCAATGGTTGTGTCACTAACACCATTTATATACTCCGCTAAATATCTTTTTATGCTTCTTTTGTTCGTTCCTTTAAGCAGTGCGTTCTTGACATTTTCAGAAGCAACATCTATGTCTGTAAAATTGTTGCCTGTATCTATAAGCTGCGCCAAATCAGATGTTATATCGCCAAGAAGTTTTTCACTCTTACTGTATATGTTGTCAATTTCTTCATCTGATAACTTCTGAATACGTCCGCTATCTTTTTTCATATCTTCAACCGTTTTGTATTCTTGAGATACAGCCGAACGCATTTCTCCAATACCAGCACCAAATATTCCGTTTTCTTGATTTTTGCCTTTACTCATAGCTCTAACAACATTCTCAAGTGTGTACTCTGTATGCATTTCACTAAAATCACGACCGTTTCCGTACTCGTCAAACGGGTCAATATCTTTTCTGATATACTTGTCTTCAAGCACCTTATCGACTAAATTTTTAGCATAATTATTAAATTCCGATTGATTTTCCTTAATGACATTATTTACTCCGTCAGAATGCGAATATGCGTCTTCGACTTTTTCTCCTTGCCCATTCAGTATTTTCATGTCATCATTAAATCTGGCTTGTTCGCGTTCAAATATTTCAGGTTTATTTTTTGCCGCGTCAAGCTGTTTATTCATCTTTTCTATAAACCTTTTTGTTGCACCTTTGAGTTTTGAGCCTTCTTCCACTGCCTCGAAATAATCATTTCGTACATCTGCGTTATTAACAAGTTGCTCATACGTTACATGCTTCGCCAACAGATAAAATGCTTCATTTGTATTTGTGCCGAATTTAGACGGTTTAGGGTCACGCAAAACAGGCTCAACTTTAAAATTATTATCTTTGACAAACGCTTCTCGTACCTGTTCTGAAGCCTTCATCTTGCTTATAATTCTTTCTTTGTCGCCTGTATCAAAAATATTTGACTCTAACTGTGACACACTCATATTCAAATGTTCACTTAGTCTGTTTAATGCGTCCTCGTTCAATTTATAATCAACTTGAGGGAATGTGGATGTGTATGCGTCTGCACTATATAACCTGTTGTCGGACGATTTTGTCGGGTCTATGGTATCTCTTCCAAATATGACTGATATATCGCCATAGCCATTATGTCCAATATCAGCCTTTGTAACCGCTATACTCGGTGCCGGAAAACCTCCTAACGCCAAATTTTCTTTCAATTTCTTTTCAGACAAATTATGTATAGCGACGAGATTTTTATCAGTATCCGTTTCATTCTTCTTTATAGAATAGCGTATGTCTGCATTATTCTTATCAAAAGTACCTATGTTGTCTGTTGCGGATTTGATTTGTTCGGAGTTAAACACCGCATACTGTCCATATAAATTATCAATCAGTCCGTCATAACCCCGTCTTTGCAACTCCTGACGGATTGCAGAGGGATTTTCTTTCATAATTGAAAAATAATCATAGTCACCGCCTATAAGGTCACGCAGTTCCTTATCCCCTTTCTGATACATATTCAAAAATGTACTGCGGAATTTTTTGCCGTCATTTTCAGTATTGATTATCAGTGGATTTCTCAGGTTAAGATAAACTGGCATAACGCTTGAGCCATACTTTTTTGCAGTTGATTCTTTATCCGTAAAGAAGAATCCTTCACCAACATAATCTCCCGAATTTTCTCTCGTATTAAATCTTTGAGTATCAAACGTTGTAAAATTCGAAGTTGTGCCATGATACACAATTTTGGGCGTTCCGTCCTCATTTACAACTTTACTTGCTTTACTCGGGTTATTTTCCCAATCTCCAAACCAATTTTTAAAATTTTCGGATTTAATCTGCACATTATCAGTATTATTTTCAACTGTATCAAGGTTACTGCTATTTGAACTCTTTAATGAGAATTTTCCTCGTGTTCTGCCATTTTCCGAGTTTCTTCTACCATTCTCATATACTCTCCGAATTTCTGTACGTGTTCCTTCGCTCTTCGGCTTAAAGCTGTCAGTTCTTCTTTTGTCAACTTTCTTTCTGTACTGCCTGATGAGTTCTCGTGTTTCTCTTTCTGTAAGTCCGTTTCTTGATATCTCACGTCTTATCCCCTCGCTTTCTGCAAAATTTCTAATCTTTTCAATTCCTAATTGTTTAAGTTTTTCCCAAGTTTCGTCTGTAGTAATCATTTTTTCGGACATATCCTGCCCTGTTGTCATTGCATAATATCCAACAACTTTACCACCGTTATCCTCTATAAATCCTTCAAGACCTTTAAATGTTCTTCCTGTTGTAGAGTTATCATCTATAAGCAAAAATGATTTACCTTTAATATCATTATATCTTATGTCACTTGATATGTCAAACTCAGGATAGTTTTCCTTCATTCTTTCCCAAATTGATAACTTTCTTGAATTGCTCTCTTTTTGCTTAACAATTTCATAAAAAACTTGATTCCCATTTTTCTTTGATATAAAATACGCTATACACTCGGGTAAAATGTTATCGCTTGTGCCTTCTGCGCCTATAACTGGCAACAAGTACACATTATTCGATAGATTTTTCATTATACCTGATTGATATACAAATTGTTCTATCAAATTATATGCGGACTTAACGTCTCCTTTTTTTGCTCTATTATATGCTTCTTTTTGTTCGTTATTCATATCTGAATAACGATACGCATATTCGACGTTGTCTTTATTGAGTGTATTCTTTGCTATGGATTTAATTTGTGCATTATCAGCATTACTTTTATCAATCAAATAATTTGATACATTTAATGTGTCGTTTTTATTTTTTAGAGGTATTCTGAAATGTAATTCATCATCGAACATATCATCAAGCACTAATTTTTCGACGGGAATTTTCAACGACACTGTTTCGTTTCCGTATCCTGCCGACTGTCCGTCTAGCTTTGTCGATACAAATATACCGTCCTCTTTTGCTGACATTACTCCTGTTTTACGAATATTTTCGGCATTGTCTTTGGAAGTATTATGATACACATACGCATAACCGTTTTCATCTACCCTGCCACCGACGTTCCGAATTTCTTCTATTGTGTCATAAGCATTTAGCAAATCGTCGCCACTAAGACGATTTTCGATTTTTTCATCATTGCTTTTCTTCATAGAATATTTAATATCAGCATTATTGTTTGAATTATCAACACCTTTCCCACTCTCCCAAAATACAACGTCCGCATTTTGATTAGGTTTCATACTTTCAGGGAATGTATTAAGCCTTTCTTCTTTGCTCATACTTTGTCTTGCCTTAACGTCGTCAGCCTCGATTTCACCTGCGCTTTGGTTTCTGTTTTTGCTATCAGGGCTTTCACCGACTGCAAATCCCTCTCGTACTTGTATTGCGTGTTGTACTTCGTGAATGAGTGATTTTAATTTTTCTTGTGTTGGCAAATTTTCATTTATGAATATACAATCGAAATTAGGTGAATAAATCCCTCTTGCGTCTAAGTTCGATATTTCCTTGACCTTTACTTTTTTTAAATCGGGATATGCTTTGAATAAGTCCTCGTGTTCAAGAACTTCGTTTAAGTTCACGGCTTTGCCTAAACGTATTTTTTCTTCTTTGTATTTAGCTTTGCTATCGTCAATTTCAAACTTCCACTTGTTATCTAATCCTCTGCTCCAACCTGTTTTTGGTCGTATTGTTTCTGCTTTTTCGCCGTTGAGTTCCATTTCTTTTGCACGAGAAAGTTGAGTAATATTTGCGGTTTCTGCCTTAGTACCGCCAAACGAATATCTTGTTTCACTTCCAGTGTCGCTCTCCGTATTTTCTGTCGCCTCTTTTAGCATATTTTCAAGTAAATCATGTGTTTTTTGTAAGTCTTGCATTTGAGAATGTTTACTGCTGAATTTTGCCTTTATCTTATTTATAAGTTCCTTGATAGCGTCAAGCAATCTGCGTATAACCCCACGTCTTTGCTCTTTATTTTCTATACTATCAACGAACTCCATAACTGCGTCAGCGTCTTTAAGAATATTCTGAGTATAGTCGGCTACAATTTCTCTTGTAGCCTCTTCGTATGTTAAATTTATTGACGATTTAGCGTAAGTATCAACCTTTTCTTTTGCAAGTTCATCAATACTTTTATCGGTGTTTTTTTGAATAAAGTCAAGTACACATTTCTTGTATTCTGTATAATCGAGCGTATCTTCAAGATAATGAGTTAATTCGTGTGAAAAAACAGTCATAACCTTGTCATCGGCAGACAACGAAATATAAATCACGCCCTTGTAATAACAACCGTTTGCGTCATTACTTATTGTTGGTACAATCTTTATAGGCACACCAATAGCACTACCGAGAGTATCTAATGCTGTTCTGTCCTCCAAAGACAAAAGGTCAGAGTATTCGTCCTGTAATAAACCCGGTATCTTATCTTCGGCTGAAATTTCGATACTTTTTACTGTATCATCAGTCCGAACAGTATTTATATTTTCATCTATATTAGGCGCTTGACTACTGATGTTTTCGCTTTCAGCATTATTTAATACACCTGTATTGTTCTGCATTCCAATATTGCCCGCATTTTGCTCGACTTGAACGGAATTCTTTGTAATATTTAACGCATTTATAAACTGTGACATATCGCCACCTGTTTTCGTTACTCCGTTATCGTCATACAAATAAATTGAATATCCGCTTGTTTCGTTTTCTGCTTGTTTCATAAATTCGATAGCACTATTTTGATTAGGAAGAATTGCTACCGCATTGCCTGTCGGTAAATACGAAACAATATTATTACCGTTTGAATTTTGATGTGTACCAAAATGACCGTATGTAATTCCGTTTCTTGTTCCGTACTCTCCGTTTTTTTGTTTTACCGTAAAGTCACTTTCGCTTAGTTCGTTAGAATAACCATTATCCCTTTCAATGACATATCCTATATTTTGCTCATTTTCGGTTATCGGAGCAAATGTTACGTTGTTATTTGGATTTTCAGTTATATTCAATGATGAATAATCGCCATTTTCTATGTCTTGTACTTGTGCGTTTAAAACTTCGTTTGCACCATATACATTATTGTGTAGATTGGCGTTTTTCTTTATCCCCTCTCTTAAAACATCTTTAAAATTTCTGACTACGGTTTGAAATTCTCTGTTTCCGTCAAGTACACTGTTTCCGGTAAGAGTTTTATTTACAAGTTCATCAGCAAGATTATCTGTTTCTTGTGATAAAACTGTGTAGCTACGTCCGTTTTTCTCTGACATAGCTTGCACAAAGTCATTCGCATAGTTGCTTACATAGTTTCTGTCAAAAAGATTATCATTGTTCGACATAAACTTTGTATTTGCCTCTTGTATACCTGTTGCACTTTCAGATACATTTAAGCCGACTTTATTCATTGCATTATGTACTTCCTCTGTAACTCGATTTACAGACGATTGTACGCCGTTTTCTTGCGTGCTTATATTAGGTAATGTATCTATTGCATTTAATGTATCTACACTGTTAATCTCACTCGTTGTATCGTTAATGGTTGAATTATCAGCGTTAATTTTGCTGTTTTGAGTGTTAATGTTGCTTATATCATTTACTTGCGCATTTAATGGTGCTGTTTCTTGAACTGCCTGCAAAGGCTCTATTTCCGATGTTTTCGGTACATTTTGTATCGAATTTTCAGTTTGTGGTGTTGCATTTACGTTATTAATGTTTGTAGCTTCATTTACCTCATTGCCTGTTTCAGCAGTATTCATTTTGTTCAAAGTATTTTCTGCTACTTTTCTATCATAATTTATTACTTTTTCATCTGAAAGTATATCTCTATATACTTTTACTACTTTATTAAAGTATTCTTTCATTTCAGGCACGGTTGATTTTTTCCAATCAATTTGTTTGGGAAGCTCTGGCATTTCCACACCTGCCTCGTGTACTTTTTGTGATACCTCCTTATTAGCTTTGCTAAGAGCTTGTCTGACTTTATCGCCACATTCTCTTACGCTCTTTGCGTCAGTATGCAAAATGGTATCTACTACACCTGCGCCGCCCATTACAGCACCACCGACAGCGCCGCCAAGAAAACTCTCGCCCAAAGCGGGTAAATCTATAACGCCCTCTTTACCTACAAGTTTTCTTTGTTGTATTTTTCCGTTTTCATCAACATATCCTACTTTTGAAACGACGTCACCCATTCTTTCAAATAATGTTGCGTACACTTCTTCCAAACCTTCACCGACATTAGCTTTCATATACTGTTTAAGAACTTTGCCGACATTCTTTTTTGTTGAACCTGTTGGACTTAACGCAAACATCATACTTTCAGGAGTACCATCATACCCCATTTTTTCTGTAATTGTATTCACATAACCTGTGAACATTGCATTTTTATAAGCCGTATCTTTGTCATATCCATTTTTGACAAGGTCGTCATATTTTTGTTGCGCTGAATCAATACCCATAAGTAAAGTAGTAGAATTATCCAAAGGGTTTAAAAATTTAGCAGCCGAACCTATCGAAAGGGTGTTAGCTTTATTGATTACGGCATTAGCGATTTTTGAGCCAATTCCTTTTTCAGCGACATTTGCTATATCAGGTGTGGCGTTTGCAACTTTGCTTACAACTTGTCCTATCTTTGTACCACCTGCTACTTTCTTCGCTGCCGAACTTACGCCTTCTGTAACGTCTGGCAACCCCATAAGCCCAGCTGTTCCGTATGCCGCCAACATTTGTCCCATTGAGCCAAACCCTTTCTCTGCAATAAAATGTGTAACAGGATTAGTATTATCAAATGCCTCATATGCTTTTACTTTTCTTAAATTATCCATATAATCGCTATATGCGTCATTACCTGTGCTTTTTCTGTTAAAAAAGTCATTTCCTAATTCGTCTGGATTTTCAGAATAATATTTATCTAACTCTTGAAGTTGTTCTGAGTAATCGCCTGCACCCATTTGTTGCACTTTAAACGGGAAACCGTCTTTTACATATGTTCTTTCTGCTCTTTTAGCAAAATCATACATCTCTCCAATAGGATAAGCAACAAACTGCCCCAATTCTTTTAAAACACTATCTTTACCATTTGAACTTGACATAAGCGATAGTTTCTTTAAACCGGCATAAGATTTCGCATTTTTTAGTTCGTTTTCTGATAGGTCCAATTTATCTATCATTTCGTCAAGTTGTTGTGCTTTTTTATATTTATTTTTTTCTTTATTGCGTTTAAGAAAATTATCTATTGTCTTAACTGTTCGATATTTTAACGAAATACTCTTATTATCCGTTATCGGTATATCGACTTGTTTATTTAGATATTCTTCTTTTTCGTCTGAATCTGATTGTTCTTCGTTCGGGTTTGTTTTTAAATTATCAGTCCCTCTTTTGGCAATATTAATAGCTCCATACTTACCCGAAAAGTGCATAAGTTTGCCTCTATCCTCTGCGCTGTATGGCTTATGATAATCTTTTTCGTCACCGTCAACGCCTGCAAAAATGCCGTGAACATATTTGTCGCCCACTTGCATACCTTTTTTATCAAGCGTTTCTAATTCTTCATTTGTAACATTTCCGTTTTTTTCATATGCCTCTTTCACTAAAGAGTTCATATAATTATCAACAGTACCTTTATCCAAAAAAGTTCCGTCAGGCATAATAGGCGTATAAGCCACATTCCAACCGCTGTTATTTATATCTGTTCCGAATTTATCAGAACCGCCAAATACTGTATCAATACCGCCGATTTCAGGGTCATACCCCCAACTTTTCAACTCATTTTCATACTTCTTCTTTAATTCATCATTCCAACGTATAAGAGGTCGCTTGTTCATATTGACATTGCCGAATTTGGTTGGGAGTTCCTCTTTTTTGATTTGGTCTATTGTGTAATCGTAAAATCCCCAATCTTTTGCTTTTTGATATTCGTTTTGCAGTTCTTGAATTTTAGGTATATCATTAAAACTCGATTTGCCAGTTTCTTTGAATAAACCCTTGCCCTTTTCGATTTTCTTTGTGTTTTTTGTTTCTTCTTTTTGTTCAGAGGGTACACTTCTTGGTGTGTACCCTTGTTTTGTTAATTCATCACGAATTGATTGAACATTATTTTTAAAATCCTTATATGATGTTATTTTTTCCATACCTATACTCCTATTTTACTGTTGAGTTACTTCGTATATTTCATCGTCTGATATTCCTATAGACTTTAATAACGGTAATTTGTGGTTTTGTGCGATAGATGTGTCATTTAATACGTTGGCTATAAGCATTTTCTTTTGACCGCTCGGAATACTCGGATTTACTTGATATTGTCCGGCTGAATTTTTTTGAAGTATATCCATGCCTGATGACGTTTGAGACCTTTTATTATTCTGTTTAACCCAATCTTTCAAAAATGAACTGTCCAAACCGCTCACCTGACCGGTTGAACTACCATTTGCTCCTACTGCACCACTCGTTTGATTATATTCATTAATTGCGTCGTTTGATTTAGCTGCATTTTCTGCAATATTATTTTTTGAGGTGTTATTTGCCTCTGCTATATTGTTACGAGAATTATTATTTGCCTCCGCTATGTTATTACGCGATTGGTTGTTTGCAACAGCCATTTCATTATTAGCGCTTGCGTCATTAACGCGAATTGTATTATCGGCTTGATTCGTATTAACACGAATTGTGTTATCAGCCTCAATACCCGGCATTCTTTCTTCGTGTTCGTAACCCATTTTAGCAAGGTCGGTGCTGTTTTTAATTTGTGCGTCGAACTGTCTTGCGTCCTCTGTTTGTGTATTCGGAACGCCGTAATCACCGTCGTCATATTGACCGTATTTACTGTAGTTGTTCCAAATCTTTACCCCTCTTGCAACTCTCGCCGCTTGTGCCGTCTGTGTATCACCTCTTGCGATAGCTTGTTCGATTACCTTTTTATAGTCAATATCTTCTATCGGATTGCCGTTATCATCAAAGAATGGATTTGAAGAATATTGCATATCCTTAGGAATTTGACCTGTAACTTGTGCGGTTGTAGCGTCGCGAGATACTTTACCGTTAAGTACAGTTTCGTTTCTTTGCACTTCGTTATTCTTTGCTGTTTCGCCTCTGTTGAACGCATTGTCGATTTGAACACCCATATCGGATAGGATTTTTCGTGCCTGTTCAATTTTTTGCGTTGAATTATAAGCGTTTTGCACCTTTGCATTATACGCGTCTAATACATTCTGTTGTGCCTGTGAATACAGCGCCGCTTGCTGTCGCATTGCGTTTGCGGCGCTGTAACTGTCAACATTACCGCCGTTTGAGGCTGTACCTAATGCAAGCTGATTATTTCTTCCCTGTATAGCTGATAGATTATATTTACCAAGTATTGCTTTTGCCTCATCGGTAGAAAAAGGATTAGCTTTAACCATATCCATATAATCTTTATAGTCTTGTCCGTATGTTTTCATCAAGTCGTTATAATGGTCGAATAGATTACTTTGCTGTTGACCTACAAGACTTGATGTGGTTTGACTTTTGCCTGTGTCTTGAACATAGTTTTTAAAAGCATTATCAAGCGTACTGTTATCCCAATAAGATACCCCATTTGAACCTACTGCCGACGGCTTACCTATGTTTTTACCGCCTAAGCTAACCTCACCTGTCGTATCGTTATATTGAAGTGCATTGTCTATATCACTTTGACTTAAACCGTACTTTGAGCCTAAGCCATAAAAATACGGTCTAATCGCACTTTTACCGCTCTGTGCAAAGTAGTCATTAACATACTTCTTTGACGCGTCATATCCGCTGTTATAAAGTGTGTCAGCAAGCTTTGTGTCGCCATTTTCACGCATTTGACCGTAATAGTTTTGTGCTTCATTTGCTATTTGTGCCGTTTTCTTTGTATCGCCCTCTGCGTTTGCATTAAGCCAATTACCTTTAAGTCGCAATATTGTATTTACGGCGTCTTGTGTACTGTATGCCATTCGTTTTACCTCCTTATGCTATTCTTCTTGCACCGACATAGTCGCTACGTCCTGATAAATTGCTGATTTTAACGACATCACCTGTCTTTGGTGCTTGTATGTACTGTCCGTTACCTATATAAATTCCGACGTGTCCCGGAGCTGACGCACTACCGCCCGAACCTCTGAAAAATACAAGGTCGCCCTCTTGCAAGTTATTCTTGCTTACGGCTTGCCCTACATTTATTTGGTCGTATGTTGTTCGTGGTATATCAATACCACTTGCTTTCGCCGCGAGTTGTACAAGACCGCTACAATCAACACCGCTTGACGAAGTACCGCCGTATACATACGGTGTTCCCAAATACTGCTTTGCCGCCGCAACAATCTGTCGTCCTTTGGAAGAACCGCCTGACGAAGTGTTTGAATTGTTCGCATAACTCAATCTGTTTAGATAACTTCTTGATGAATTACTTGATGAATTACCTGTATTTGAACCGCTTACACTCTTAGCCGTGTTGTATAGTTGTCCCATAATAGAACTTACCTGTGTCGCCCAACTGCTATCTATTGCTCCGCCGTCTGTGTATGCATACCCCATTCCTTTTGGATTGTTGCCTGTGCCTGCTGAATTAATCGACTTTGCACCATACCCATTGTAGTATGTTTTCATAAATTCGCTTGCAAATTGAGTAGCACCTTGTGACATCTGACCATATCTATGGGCGTTGCCCTCAGGATTAACATTTGTAGCACCGTAACCCCAAATATTATTGGTTTTCTTGGCTATGTTTGAAGTACCCCAACCGCTTTCCAAAGCTCCGATGCCGAGTATCGCCAAAGCACTCATACCTGTTGTTTTTTGAGCGTTGTATATACCCTCTGCGTCACTTGTTGATATGACTGAACTGCGATTAAAGTGCTTTTTAATGATTTCGGCTATTTGTGCTGTTGACAGTTTCGGAAGTTGCGTTGCTACGTCAAGACTTCCAAGCGACGAGCTGTCAAGATTTCCGTTAAAACCAACATTATCATCACCGTTTGAATTAATAGTACCACTGCTAAGAGCGGTACTATTTTCATTTTGAGTAGAATTTGATGAATTTGACATTGTGTTTGTTGGTTGAATACCTGTTGCTTGTGTTATCCATTCTCTAACCTTATCGCTTGTCGCACTGCTGTTTACAATCGGCTTATAATCAGCCATTTTATTTATAACCTGTCCGTCTCTTTTACTGATGAACGGATTAAAGGAATTTATGTTCGGTGCCGTTGTCGTGTTTTGCTTTCCGTACAATGTATCAATTTTGTTTTTTAATTGATTACTCTGTTGTTGTGAATCAAAATTAAAAAGGCTGTTTACCTTATTTCTTATTGTATCTGTCAAACCCATAGTCATTTACTCCTTATCAAATCTTGATTTTTATAAGCCTTGCAACAAATTTAACTGCACGATATACAACAACACATACCCACAATTTTGTATTGTTTAGATTAAGGTGCGCGTCGTCTGCGCCTGATACAATACCGTTATCCAAACACCACTGAACAGGCTTATGCGCCCATTCAGGCATATTACTGTCAATGCAATCGTAAATCATTTCTGATTTATCTGCCTTTTTCTTGTCCAACTCATTAATTTTCCTCGTTAGTTCCTCGTACTGTGTCATTGTTAAATCCTCCTCGTTTTTCATTGTTTCTTGTCCTGTAATTCCTTTAAAAATCGCCTTTGCAAATTCTGTCGCACCGATTTTCTTGTATTTATTTGCGTCCTCTGTATCTACAAAACACACTTCAACAAGCATAGCTTTCGCGTCACTGTGATGTACCACATACAGCTTAGAGCCGTCTTTAATACCTCTGTTTTTAAAACCCAATTCACTTATCGCCTTGCAAGTATTTGTTGCCTCATCAAACTTTTTGCCACCGTAAGTCCACACCTCTGTGCCTTGCCCACCACCACTGTTAAAGTGAATTGATACAAACAAGTCAAGTGGCTGTGAATTTGCCATATCAACTATTTGTCTTAAATTTGAACTCACCGTCGGTGCATAGTCATTGGTGCAGTCATACACTGTATGTCCTGCACCTTTCAACAATTCTTCAAGTGCGTAGCCGACTTTTCGTGCCTCTACACTTTCGTCTATGTAGCCAACTGCACCGCAACCAACTTCACCGCTTACAGTGTGTCCGCAATTTATTCCAATTCGCATATTTCCTACACCTCTTTCAATTTAACGCCTTCTATTGCTCCTCTTGCGTACAACATTGCAAGATAAACTTTCATTGCCTCTAATTGCATATCATATATACTCCGTATACTTTCAGGGGAAGTTATCAAGCCTCGCTTATCCCATCTGTCAACCGTTGCTTTTAATCTTTTGTATCGCATTGACAGTTGATAATATTCATCTTGCAAATCTTTTTCGTAATCTTTGCAAGTTTCTATCTGAATAGCCTCTTTCAAATCCATATTTATTCCCCTTTCTTCCCATCAAGTTCCGATGTCATTGTATCAAGCCACTTTTCGATACCATTTCGCAATTTGCTCGGTATCGGCAGACCGCACAAGCACATATTTTTCAGTATCGAAATGCTTTCATACATTATGTACAGCAAGCAGAAAAACTCACATATGCCCACTTGCGTAATGCCTATATATTTAAGCACTTCTTCCGGCACAAACGGTAGCATATTAAAGCCTATCAGCTTGTCCAAAATAGCCAAACCCACAACCGATACAATCATTGCAAATTTTCGTATTGCCCCGTCAATGCCGAAACAGCTATTGAACTTTTTCTCTTTTATGGCTCTTAGTAACCCTAAAACCGTATCTAACATAACTGCAACAAATACAGTTTTTATGAATAGGTTACACGCCAATGTAACCCAAAATATATTGATTGTTTCCCAAATGTTCATTATGTTTCCTCCTTAAATAGCCGTTCTTTCTGTATTGGTAAAATCCATTAAAATTTTGATTGTACCATCTTCATATTCTGCACCTGTTACAACTTTCTTAGTTACAATACAAATAGCACTGTGTCCCCTTGCTAATCTGTGTGATAAAATGTATTTTGTTTCATCATTGTATTGCAAGCTCAAGTAATCTTGGGCAGTTTCGCCCGATGTATCGTTTTTTATAAGGAACGGCTCATTTATGTACAATCCTGTTTCCGGTTGAATCAAACTACCTGGATAATTTGGATTTTCGCTAAGTGATTTTTTCACAAGTTTAATATCGTCCGAATTTACTAACCCTTGTATAAGTAAAGAGAAATTATCTAACATAGTGCTATTTGATGTATCGTATAATTTTTCTTGCACTTCTTGCGATAATTTTGCTGTTGTAACAGCCTCATCAGCTATATGAGCAGTATGTACCGAGCCATTTGACAATGTACCTGTATCACCTTTTTCACCCTTATCGCCTTTTTCACCCTTTGCACCTGTATCACCTTTCAAGCCTTGCGGACCTTGTTCGCCTGTGTCGCCCTTAACACCTTGTATGCCTTGTGGTCCTCTTATCGTACCTTTGTATTGCCACTTTACGTCTTCACCGCTACCTGCTGTAGTAGACTGATAGATATAGCCATAATCGGTATTAAGGTACACATCACCCACTTTAACAAGAGGACAATCTGCATATGTATAGTTGATGTTTTCGGACGTACCGCTTAAAGCTGTGCCTGTATACCACAAGCTACCGTTCATATTTACATTTCCTTTGCCTGTGCCGACAAAAAACTCGTTTGTATCACTTGTGTATGCCGGCTCACCAAACGACAATGTTGGTAGTAACTTTCTCAGTCCACGTCTAAATTGAATTTTATTAGCCATTTTTTAACCCTCCATAATTTCTTTTTTGTCTTGCTCTGTTATATCTCCCGACTTGACGAATATGTCAAGGTGTTTCTCTTTGTAAATACCCATTTGATAGTATTTACGTATCAATGTTTTATTCACCGCCAACACCTGCCTTTAACTCTGCAATCTGTAACATCAGCATTGCGTTGATTTCGTCCTGTGACATTGTTTCGTCACCGTTCATAACGGACTGAACATATTGTTTCATATCCGACATACTGTCAAATGTTTTTGACTGTATCTGTGACAGCTGTTCTGCCGTAGGCTGTTCAAATGTGATGTCTGTATGCTTAATTTTTGCAATTTCTGTGTCCATATCGAAATCACCGTCAGTTTCGGCGAATTTATCATTGACAATCCTGCGTTTTATACGTAATATATCCCTATCGGCGTGTATTCCGTACACAGTGCCGTCAATTTCGACACCGTGTTCGTAGAATTGTGCCTGCCCGTTTTTACTATAAAATTTGTACATAATAGCCTCCTTAACTCCACGATGTTATATTTCCTTCTGCAATACAAGTATCTGCAATTCTACCAAAAGATTTAGCACTTGTTACATTATTTTTGATTACTGTGTTACCATCGACATCTAAAAGATTAAACTCGTTATTGTCGGCTAATGATGATGAAGTAGAGAACATGTTATTTAAGATTAATGTCTTACCAGTTGCACCTATCAATGAACAACTTCCTGTCGCAGGTATAGATGTGATAGACATATAATTATCTGATATAATAGAAGAATTACTGCAATCAATGAATTGAACATATTCCCCATTAATGTATATCCCTGTAAATTGATTCCCAATTAGTCTACCTGAATTTGTCAAAAATGACTCATTTTCATTTTGATGTATTTGCATGAAGATATTGCCTATAATTTCGCCACCACAGCTAATACTACAATCTTCCATAGATCTGAAAATATTTCCCATAATACTTCCACCTAACGATATTAAACAATTATCGCAAGTTTCAATATAATTATATTGAAAGAAAATATTTGTCGCCGAAAGCATAAACCCTAAAAGTGGTTTGTTTTGTGTAAAATTTAAAAATTCATTCCCTATTATTTTTGCATAACGTGCAATGTAAATTTCTTTTGTTATTGCATTTCCTGGAGCACCCTCAAACCCATTTATAACATTATTAAAAAATAGTAATTTACCCAATTTAAATGTTGATACACCTAATTGATGAGTGCTAAATATAGTGACAAATGAACAGAATACTATGTTCGAGTCATTTTCAGCATATAATACTGTTGGATTAATTGTATCAGATGTCACTGTTTTGGTATCTTCTACCAATGTTACATTTTTCATTGTCGAAAATTGCGGTATATGGAAAATGTACTGTTTTTCGACAGGATTTGTGTTTTTAAAAACGAATTCATCACACATTGACCCATCTAAGGTCATACCACCTTTTAATGATATAACACATCTACCACTACTGTTCGTCAATCCATAACCACGTATGGTATTTTCGTTTGTCAAAACACATTGTGTACCTACAGGATAGATAACGCTGTTGTTTTCCGCACTATCTATCGCCGCCTGTAACTTTAATTCGTCGTGATCGCCGTCGCACACGACAAATATTTGGTTTTTTGTTTTCATCGACGCACCTGCCGCGGGGATTGGTGTATTGTCGTTTCCACCTACATATATTTCAGCCTCTGATTTGTCATCACTATATGCAATAGCTATTTCACCTTCCGAAAGTGTTAATCTATTTATATCGCTTTTCAAACCGTGCTTTGCTATAAATCTTGTTGCCATTCTATCAATCCTCCTTTCCTTAATACGTTCCACAATCAATGACCGATGTTACTTGTGCAGACAGTTCAAGTGGGTTAAAATCACCACAATCAAAACTGTTTTCGGGTTCACTGTCAAAGTTACCGCCGTCAAGCTCTGTTCCTAACTGTTCCATACCGAATACACCGCCGTCGTATGATGTAATACCGATTGCTGTGTACAGATTTTGAAGTTCGTTTGTATACGCATATACTATTTCTTCGACAAAAGCCTTAAAATCAATATAGTCAAAGTATTTATCAAGGTCTTTCACCTTGTCCCATATTGCTACTCTATCTTCTGTGATAGTATCAAGTACATTCTTGTTACTGTGCTTGTGAGCCAGTGTTTGCAGTGTATTCACCACATTTTCAAGCATTTCCCTTGCGTTTATTTCATCATCAAGTTTTGCGTTTGTATCGTCAATCTTGCCGTTTAACATGCTATCCATATCTTCAAGAGATTTTTGTATAATCTCAATTTCAGATTTGGTTATGTACTCTTTATCATTAACAAGTTGCGATACAAGTGTAGGAACACTTAAAGCAAGCCTTAAACTCTCTTTTGAAATATCTTTTTTGAGTGATATTCCTGCTATTTGAGTTATTTTCAGAACGTATTTATTAAGCAAGTCAGGTGTTTCAGAGCCGAAGTCTGTCTTTTGATAACATACATTACCCTTCATTTAACCACCCCCATTAATTTAAACGCACCCTTACACATAGATTACAAGGCTTTGTGTCCTTGTTTTCAAACTTCAACGCCGATACAGTCTTATTTACAACATAGTTTTCTTTGACTTCCGACCATAGTTCGGTCTTATGCGGTTTTCTTGACATAGTGGCATATAAAGCAACGTCGTCACCGTCGCATTGCCAACCTATATCGTTCACACCTCTCTTATTTGCCGATACAACAGGCATTTTAAGATATATTATCTTTCCCGCTCCGACTGTATCTTCATATACATAATCGAAGCCGGTTGTCATTCGTTCGAATTCTTCCATTTCTTCTGCGTTTGTTGGTTTGTTATACATTATTATTTATCCCCCTTTTAAACTCAACGTGCGCCATACCGCTTGCATAGTCGATAGTAAAGCTGTGTAGACTGTCCATAGGCAAGTCAACAACTCTGCCGGTTGTACAATCTTCACTTTCATATTCAATTTTTATATCTTTAAGATTTTGTTCTTCAACAATCATTCTCTTTACCTTTTGACATATCTCTATATCTATCGAGAATAACCAAGCTGTTGGTACTCTGTTTATAAACAACAGTGTTTCGTTTGGGTTTTTACACGTCATCGCGACGTTATCACCTATTCTAAATAACATATATTTTTCCTCCTTAGCTTGTGCTTGACGGTAAACCTATTACCGTACACTTCGAAAAATCCCAAGTGCCTTTGGGGTATGTCTTACTTCCAGTCGAACCTATAAAAGACGTTCCTACAGCTTTTATAGCAATACCAACACCCGTATCATAAATCTGAAAAACTTCTTGTCCTTTGCCATTCGATACTCGCTTCAATGTCAAATCACCATAATTACCGCTTGAATTACCAATAGTCACATACGCCCTTTTATCCTCATTATAAAATTTTGCTCCAACTATATCTGTACCTGTAATAGTTCCCTCTGTTATAAGGTCACCGCTCACCTTTACGCAACCGTTCAATATAAATCCGCCTGATATTTGAGTGAATGCAGAATTAATGCCGTTTTTTTCGTCATACTCTAACCAATCTTGTAAAATATCATTGAAATAATAATATTTGTTGTTATATTTGCAGAGTTTTTCTTTATCCAACGTTTTATCGCTTGCGGACGGTTTTTCTTTTACCGTAACAGCCTCTGATGTATTCATTTTTTCGAATGCAAGTGATTCAATCTTTTCCGCTGTTTGATTAAATTGTGTTTCCACACCTTTCTTTAGCTTTGAAACCCTTGTAGATATTCCGTCGGCAGTCATAGTGAACGTTGAAGATAATGTTTCTACTGAATTATCCGTGTATTCTTGACTTGATACTACTGACATTTCAATAGCTTGTGCCGTTTGCGATACAGTTGAATATTGACTTAGATTGTTTTCTAAGTCCTCATGCGATACTTTGCTTTCTATCTTTTCAGCCGTTACACTGAATTGAGTATCATAGCCGTTTAATTTCTTTCGCAAAGTGGTTGCGAGGTTGCTTTCGTCTATGTTGTCTAAAGCGTCCTCTAATGTCCTTTTCAGCTTAACGTAATTGTCGTTTAATTCCGATACCGTTTCTCTAAGCTGTTTGTAATTCATATTGTTAATATCATCTTGATGATACAAATAACTCACCTCCCGGAGTAATACCGAGTTCCATTTCATAGAAACGTACATAGCCGTGTCCTTCAAAATGTAACTTGTAGCCATAATTAGCGGTCATTCGCGGTTTTAAGCGTATTGCTTGCATACCTTTCCGACCGTTACTGTCATATAGCAACTGCGATGTTTCAGGGTTAAATTCTTCATTGTCGTACAGTGCATACACCTTGAAACGCCCCTCAATATACGCAAGCATTTGAAATTTTGCTATATGTTTGATATTTACTGTCTGATATGTGCTTGATGATGATGATGTCAGTATGGTTGATAAGTCTGTTTCACAACTCCAATCGTCCGTATATTTGTTCGTATCCATTTTGTATACAACACCGTCTTTGCATAACATATACATACCGTTTTTGTTATGTGCAAAGCCTAATACTTCACTATTAATCACTTGTTGCGACCATTGACCGACCATTGTGTCATACACAAACAGATACATTTCGCCTTGCCTGTCTGTACAATACAAGTAATAGTTTCTTCCGTCACTGCCCGATACAGCACTTTCGAACTCATCAATGCCAAGATTGTAGCCAATCTCACGCGGTTGCGAGCCTGTATACACCTTGATTTCATCATCTGACGCAAATATCAGTTTGCCGTTTACCTCTTGTATGCTCCTGTTGTCAATAGACCCCTCCGCATACACGTCAACCAATCTGAACGGATTTTTACTGTTGTATATTTCGTGCATAAAGTCACGTTTAAAGCAAACAACGTGGTTGTCATACACTGTTATACCTGTAAAGTTACCGCCTGCTTTTGTGTTGGTTTGTGAGGCACTGCTCCACGCATTGCTTTCGTTACTTTCAGCTACGGTGTCTAAGTTCCAATTCGTATAGTCGTTATAGCCTGAAACGTGTACTCTATCCTCATCAACTCCGAAAAGTCGTGATAAATGCACTACCGCATACTTTAGATTAGGGAACGACGGCGAAACAGTTATTCCAAACCCACTTTTTCCGTCACCTATATCGCTACAAAATTGATAGGTTTTATTATTGTATGTGTTAAGCCAATAGCAACTCTTATTACTCCCCTCGTGCGGTGCATAGTTTTCGGTAAATTCATAATACTTTGATACTTTCTTGCCGTTTTCAAGATTTTTAATCAATTCGTATTTGTATTTATCGGTGCTATCCTTATCGGTGTTTTCGGTCCTTTTGTAATATGCTTTTGCCGTAACTTCTTTGTCGCTTATCTTTTCGTAATAATCGGTTATATTCGTACCGTATGCAATATCAGTTACTTCCTCATACTCATACGGTATTATCGTACCGTTATCATCAGCTTTTCTTACGTATAGTTTGGTTTGAACCGTACCTGTGCTATCAGAAACCTTTTCATAATAACTTGATATATTATCGCCTGTTTTCAGATTGCGAACTTTCACATATGTATAAGGGAACGAAGTGCCTGTTCGCTCGTAAAATGTTACATTTGTATTTGTTCCCAATGGTGCAGGCTCTCTTTGATATAAACCTTTTCCTTTTAACTTATCACCTTGCTGTAACCAAGTGGCAACGGTGTATGTATACGGTGAGTATTCGCCTTGCCTTTCGTAATAATACACATCACCACCGTCATATGTTGTTTCATTCGTATCTTCTATCGGCACATAACCGTCACGGAACACCTTATATTCCGTCTTTTTGTAACCGTCATTATACGTTTGTTTACTTGACTTTCTGTAACCGTCATTGTAATACTCGTCTTTCGTCTGAGTATATCCGTCATTGTAGTATTTTTTTATTTCAACGTCCAAATTGCTTGTTTTAAAGTAGTTCACGCCACCTGTCAAAGTAAATCTGCCTATCGCCCCATTCCAAACATAGTAAGTTTTTTTGCCGCTACTTTCTTTTTGACAATACATAACATCAATATCGGCATTGCCGTCCTTAACTGCCTGTTTGTCAAATGTAGTAGGGTCTTTGTCTGTATCTACAATCTTCATAAACATAGATACTTTGTCAGGAAACAGTATCAATTTCTTTACATATGTGCCGCCAAGTACATCAATGGCATTTTCGTATACATTGAATTGCACCATACTACGTTGTATCGCGTCAGTTTCTTCTGTCACGCCTTTTTTTATTAGACCTGTATATACTTTTGTGATTTGTCCTTTACTGTTTTTCTTGTCGCTCAAAACGAGATAATCAAGTTTTAATTCTGTATCGTCACGATAGATAACAACAAGGAAATCATCAAAACTGAATAGCGATATAGGGTGTTTGTATTCAAGTCCCATATCGGACAATATGTCTACCCTGCTTTGCGACGGTGTTAAATAAGGTGCCTCGGCTGTAGAAATGTTGCATTCCATAGACAAAGCACCTGTATCTATAACTTGCCGTCTGTTTAAACCGCTCCAATTCAGCTTAGAAAGGCTATATTGCTTTAGTGCCTGTGGTAATGGTACTTGTCCGAATTGTAATTCGTTTTGTTTCTTTGCCATATAACCTCTCCTTTACTGTCCGAATTGTTGGGCTTTATCAGATAGCCATTGTTTGAAATTTTCAAGTAAAATATTGTAATTGTTGAGCCAATTTGACGCAGGACCGTACTCATTTTCAAGTGAATACGCCTCGCCTCTCAACTTTGACTTTACCAATTCGATAAATTCTATCGGTATCATCACGTTACCGTCTTGTATTTCGTCATTTTCATTTACTTTTATCAATTTAGGCTTGATATGATAGATTAATTTAATAAAATTAGGTGTTTTTTGCATTTTAACAGCTAAATTATCACCTTTTTTATAAAAACAATCGGGAAATACGAAACCGCTCGTTATACTCGTCTTTATTAATTGTGTTGTATCTGCATACACCGCATATATATCTTCAAACCGTATCGGTGCTTCATTATCCGAAACATCAAGGTTTGCAAGCTGTATAACATCCTCTTGCGGTTCAGTAATTATCAAGTCGTTCTGTTCTTTTATAATCGCACTGTATAACAGCCATTGCAGACTGTTCAGCCACGTTGCATACGTCGAATTTGCGATAGGAAGTGCGACGTCCACTTCACTCTGTAATTCTGCTATTAACGCTTTTGCAGATATTCCACTGTCAAACACTTCTCTACCACCTCATTCGTCGTACACGTCTGTTATGTGCGTGATTTTTCCAATAATGCACATAGGCATTTCTTGATTTTCGTGTAAATTCTTGTTTGAATATACCTTGTTGATCATAACCACAAAGGTATAAGATATTGTCCACGATTGCCGGAGTATAAAGCGGTAATACAACGTTTTCGTCCGATAAATCGTGTACCGGTGTAAAATGCACACCCTCTTTGAACAGTAAGTCTGGATATAATGCTTCAAGTTCTGCAACGGTGTCGTTAAAGAAATTAAAGAACCGCCGCTGTTCTAAAGGCACTTTTAGACTTACCTTTTCATATATTTCTTTAAGTGTTACTTTTGCTTGTTCCAATTTATCACCGCATTTCAGAAAAAATATTTCAGCAAGTACCTAAAATAACGGCAAAAATACGGCAAGGCAACATATAATTACCTTGCCGTAAAGATTAAATACAGTTGTAAATTCTGATTAGACCGCCCGGATTTGAGCAGATAAGGTCACCGTAGTTTGCAAGCAACGCTCTGTAAACTGATGAATTTTCCTTTAGGTTGAAAATACCACCGCCTTGTAGGTCAGCAAATTTCCATTCCTGTGTATGTAATTCAAGTGCTGATGTATCAACACCCCAAATTTCATCATCCGGCACGAACATTTCGTTGACAACATCAACCTGTCTGTTGCCGAAAGCAAACTGAATTGATTTGAAACCACCCTGTAAGGTGTTCTGTTCAACTCTGATATTGTTTACTCTTAGGTATTCTGTGTAGTGGTCGTACGCTTCGTCACCGCACAACAACATATCAACCTTTGAGTTCTTGTCCTTTTCGGCACGTCTTAGAGCCTTTGTGATAATGCTGTCCTCAACATTATCATTTGCGTTAATAACAATAGGCTTGATAATCGGATTGTCTGCCTTGCTTACGCCGTAAATTGTAGGAACTTCATCATCGAAGATAGCACCAAGACCTGTGATTTCACGGTTAAATGAGTTCTGCACCGTCATAAAGCCGTCAACAAGTGCTGTTGTAGGCGCTTTGTCAAGGATAATCTCATAGTTACCGTTGCTGTTCTTTGTACGATTAATTGCCATAATTCGTAGTTGTTTAGCAACCACGTCGTTTGGCGTTGTAGCCGAGGTCGGATAAAAGTCTACAATCAACCCTTCCTTGACGTACTTAATGTCAGTCACTTCAACTTTTGTTGTCGGGGTTGTCTGTTTAACAACCTTTGTCAATACACCTGTACCGTTACCAAATAGCGAACGTCCGACGTTCCATTTGGCTGTTTCGTACGCCCCCTTAACTTCTGTGTCAAGTGCATTTGCCATAGAGCCGTTCTTGCCTGTAAGCTGTACAGCTTTGATTGACAATTCAACGTTTGAGTACATATCTTTTGCGTATGTTCTGAAACGTTTGAACATAACATTGCCCGCCTCAGGCGTTGCAAGTCCTTCTTCTCCGTAGCCAAAGCCACCCGATAGACCGATTGGAGCTGACGCAACAATCTCATTTGCTACCAATGGCTTTTTCTTGATTTTTGATAGTAGTGGTGTAGGCTCGATACCGAGTAGGTTATTCCATACCGGTAAGTAGTTAGATTTTAGAGCCTCTTCAATAGTTTTTAAGTTTTGTTCTCTTCCCATTTAAAAATTCTCCTTCTTTTGTAATGTGGGTACGTTATTTCCCTCTGAACATATCTTTTGTTCTTTTGGAGGCGTCGTCCCAAGTTGTTGGTTTTTCCTTTATTGTTAATGCCGCGTTTACAGCGCCGTTTGACGCTGACATTGCAGGCACTTGCTGACTTTGTTTAATGTCGTCCAATCTCTTTTTTTCAATCATTTGTTGAAATTCAGGATTGCTGTCGTAGTATTTCATTAATTCTTCTGCTGTTGGGTCTGACGGTGGCGGTGTATTCGCAGAATTTACGCCGTTTGCAATCATATACGCCGTCAAATACTTTTCGTCCATAGGGATATCGTCGTTGTCTAACCACTTGTTATGTTCAATGATGTAGTCCAGCTGTGGCAACATATCGTTAATACCTTTCAGTTCATCAACACCGTTGAACGCCTCAAGCATTTCCCTTTTTTCTTTCTCACGCATACCGTCCTTTGCGTATTGCAAGGCAGGTTCAACGTCTTTTAGCACTTGCTGTGTGACGTATTTTTGCATTGCGTTTGCATAGTCCTGTTGCATTTGCTGAACAGTTTCATCGTCCTCGAATGCTAAACGGTTTACATCCAACATCGGCATTTGCATTGCGTCCTCTATAATCGCTTGCTCACGTTGCTGTGATTGCTGTGTTATAGTCTGTTGCAATTCGTTATTTGTCTGTCTTAGCTGTTCATTTTCTGCCATAATGCGTTGGTATTCCTGTTCACGTTCAGCCACCGCTTGTGCCGCCGCCTGTGCTACATTTGCCGCCTCGTCAACCGCATTATTATCCTGTGTCGGTTGTTCTTGTACTTGCGGTTCTTGTGCTTGTCCCTCTTGTTGTGGTTCTTGTTGTGGTTCTTGTGGGGTATCTTGTGGGGTACTTTCTTCACCCAACACCTCTTGACCGTCAAACATATCTTCGGTCGCTTGTTTTGCGTCGTCGAAATTATCCATTATGTATAGTCCTCCTATCTTTGTCCTTGTTGCGCCAACATAGCCATTACATTCTGCTGTTGGTCTTGTGTCTGCGCCTGTTTATGTAGTCTGATATGGTCCTCTAATGCTTTTGCATACTCAGGCTTTTTCAGTTTTAACAGCTGAAAATCCAACTGTAAGATATACCGCAGGTGTTCGTCTATGTGTATATCGTGGTCGTCAAACTCTGATACTCTCGGTACTGCACCCTGCTCAAAAAATACATTTTCACGTTGTGCCGCTTGTATTTGCAGTGCATTGATGTTCATTATTTCGGTGTAATTGCCTACTTTCATAAACTCCAGTGCCCTCTGTTTTACACGTTCAGGTATCTGACCGTTTGCGTCAGTGAACAGTCCCATTTTGTATGCGTCAAAGAAACGCTCCTTTTGCACTTCTTCTGACATTAAAAGTTCGTTTTCAGTGACGTATTCAACGTCATAGCTGTTAATATCGTCGCTATTCCATATGATTGCATTACCGATACGATTTTTACCTGTACAGTTCAGTACACGTCGTGTATTCGCGTATTTTTTGTAGATTTCAAGCCACATTACCGCCAAATTTTTGATACTGTTTCGGATATGGTCGCCTGTCAGCGATAGACGTGTATTGTCTATGTCAACAAGGTTCTGTATAGCCGTACCCGACGTTACGCCTGCAGGCGTTGCACCGTTCATCATCAGCTGTGATACACCTGCCACATATTCCATATCGCTTTTTAAGTTGTATCGTTCTGTCATAATCTCTGACGGCAAATTGCCATTCGGAATAGGTGTCGGTGGCTTTGCTCCCTGTCTGTATACCAACATTGCACCAGGTGCCGCACCGTTCTGTTCAAATTCTTCGATGTCGATACTGCCTTCTTCTGTGTAGAAACCCTGTATTGCAATGCGTTTGATGTATTCGTGTATACGGTTTAGACAACCGTTATACGCACGCTGACGTGGTATCAAATCTTCGATTACTGACCTACCGAAAAATTGTCCTGCCGTTTCACGACACATCATTTGCGTTAGCGGTATGCGTGAATACGGCAGCGGACCGTAGTAAACCAAATGTTCGTCACCGACAATGATTATCATTCTTCCGTCCGGTCTATGTTTTGTCGGACGTTCAAAGTATGTAATCACTTTTGCGGCGTTATCTACCGAACGTGTACCTAATGTTGTGACGGTATTCTCGTAACCGAAACCACCTCCGGCAACAACAGGCGTTAGTTCAAACGTTTCAACCGTTGTACCCTCAACTTTGATACCGTATAGGTCGTATATTTCCTCTTTGGTCTTTACCTGCTCCAAAATGATTGAACGCTGTGCCTCTACGCCTTCTTTGAAAATGCTTTCAGGAAACACCTCATACGGCGTTATCAGTCCGTACTCCAAATCACCTTGATAAAACGCTTGTTCAAACTTTTGCTCATTTCCCTCATCGTCAACCGTAATGACTTTTTCAGTAGCGTATTTCTCACCTTTGTCTTTGTCCCACCACGATAGCCAAAAACAGTTACCGCACAATTCATTCCACTGTATCGCAGTGTTCTTTTTGGTATCGAAATCGCTTGAAGTCTGCAAATACTGCAATATCGTAGTTGATGTTTCAGCCTTTGCGTAGTCCTCTAACTCGTTCGTTCGTGGATTTACTTTCATTCGATAGTTAATCTTTTTCAGGTTAGCTATTCGTGTATCTATTAACGGTGCAATCTGATTGAATGTTTCACGCTCCAACCAATCGTATACAGGCTCCAACTGCTCTATTTCGCGACTATACGGATTAAAATCGCAATACTGATTACCGACTAAAAAATTAGCGTTTAAATGCCATTGTGTTTCCAATGCCGAACGTGCTGAACGGCGTTTCTCTAATTCTTCGTGAATATTTGCGATAATATCTTCTTTGTACAGCTGATTTCCGTCGTCGTCAGTGTCAATTACTCTGTCAACTTCTTCATCATCTGCGCTTTCACTGTTAGGCGGTGAAAACATACTCTTAACACTCGCCTTTATGCCCTGCAATACAGGTGAATATCTTAAATTCATTATTCATCACCAACCTTTACGTCGTTCTTGCGCCACCTATTCAAAACGGCTTTATGCCTGCTGATAGGTTGTTTTGGCTCATCAGCTTTGATGTTGTTGTATTCGGTCATATTTCTACACATCAACCTGTTATACAGGTCTTTGCGTTCGATATGTTGTACTATCATCATTCCTACTATGGTTAGTGTCTGAATAGCTATAACGCATAGCAGAAACCCTGTTACATTCATAGCCATTCCCCCTTAATCAGCCTGTAAAATGCTTTCAATCAACGTTTCTTTGTCGGCGTTTGCGTTGATACCCATTTCCTTTGCGATTTTTTTCAAATCATTGTATTTAACGCCGTCCAAATACTCCTTTGTGTACGGAATAGGGTATTCTTCTGTGTTGTTATCCTCTGTTTCAACCGTTTCTTCCGCGTTTTCTACTGTTTTCTCTATTCCACCGTGGAAAAATAGCGGTGGTGGTGGTACTGATACCGTCTTTTTTTCTGCTGACGGGTCGTATTCTGCAACAGCTTTAACCGCCTGTTTTAAACATTCTTCGCAGATAATGACGCTGTTACCGAATTCGTTTGTATTTGTCAGTGAATATGTATCGGTATTTTTGCACCCTCTGACTTCGCATTTTTTCTTTATCTTCTTGATTTTCATTAGAAATAGCTCCTCCTTTTTTCTAATCTGCCTTTTAATGCTTTCTCTCTGTACTTTTGCACCGCTGTCTTTTCCTCTTTTGGCGGTTTTGACGGTGATGTGAATTGCAACACAAAATATCGCAACGCGTCAGGTAAATGTGTTATATCGTGTGGTTCTGTCGCACAATCCGTTGGATGTTTTGTATCGCGTTGCAACGATGTTAAACAGTCGATTAATTCAATGCAGTTATCGAATATCATCAATCGGCTACTGCCGTTCTTGACCTGTAATAAATCTTTGACTGCCAACCAACCTGCCTCACGGTTATTTGAACTTTTTAGCAGTGGTAAACCGCCCTCACGGAACAAATCCGCCTTTGTCTTGCCGCTCTCTTGCGTTCGTCCCCACATATCAGGTGGGGCGGCGGTGTATTCTATTCGTTCGTCAGTCGGCGTCAGATTGACTATTTCCCCTGCGCCAACTGAAATAACCTTATTGCTTTCAGCGTACTCGCGGTAAACATAGTAGTTACCGTGTTCGTCAATAGCCACCCATACACACGCCAAACAATCCAAACCGTAGTCCATACCACGATATTTACGCCAATGTTTAGGAATTTGAAACGGTTTAACAATATGTATCGACCTGTCAAATTCATCGAAATAGCGCCCTTCGAGCAAATCCCAACTACCGTCACGCCACGCCTCTCGCAGTCCGTCGGGCAGATTATTTAACATATCAACATAGCCTGTATCTGTTTCCAATAGCACCGCATTATCAAACACCGTCGCAGGAATGAACATATAATCGTTAGGATTTTCTGCATTCCTGTATTTTCGTGATACAAACAGACGTTTTACCCATTCGTGACCGACACCGCCGGGGTTACACGTCAGATACATACGTTTCGGAAATGAATTAGCACCTCTGATACACGCTGTTAATGTTGAATATTGATATTCGGTGAATTGCGTAGCCTCGTCCATAAAAATGACATCGTATTCGATACCCTGATATTGATTGACGTCGCTTTCGCTGTCGCAATATCCCATTTCCAGCAGTGAACCGTTATTGAAATAGAAACACTTTTCCTGTTTACTGTATCTCGCAACACCTTTTAACAACGGTTCCAACTCTCTGACGTGGTTACGCTCCAAGTCCCTGTATGTCCGTCGCAGGAATAACATTTTTATACCTGCATACCTGATAGCCAATAGTACCGCTTTCATTCTGACCGCCCACGACTTTCCGCCCCCTCTCGCTCCGCCGTACATAATCATTCGGTTATGTGCGGTGAAAAACTGTTCCTGTTTCGGATTTGTGCGTGATAGGTCTAATTTCAGACTATTCTGCATATTTCATCACGTCCTGTGGCATTTTAATTTCAATCGTCGTATTTTCAGTCGATTGTCCCTGTGCTAATGCACGTTTGTCATATAATGTATTGACTGCTGTGCTGATTTCAGATAATTTATGCAATTCCAACGACCGTATCTTTGCACGCAATTCCTGTTTTTGCGACGCTGTCATCTCGTCGGCAGGAATATCTTTCATCAATTCCTCCAACTCACGCTGTTGCTTCAACGCTAATTCCAACCGCCTGTTAATCAGCTCGGCACCGTTCTCAATCGCTTTGCTCGCCGTTTCGATAAAACCCTCGCGGACCTCTCGCCGTTTTTCTGCATATTCGTCCATATCAGGTGGATGTCGTCGCCACCACGATTTTAACGTGTTTACGGGAATACCCATTTTGCGTGATACTAATTCCCAATTTCCCAATACCGTGTATTCCGCAAATGCCTGCTCACGGTCGGCGTCTGTATATGTTCTCTGTTTCGCTATGGCTGACACCCCCTTTTCATCAATTTAATATTTCCGTCCCCACCGACAATCAGTGAAATATTAACCCACCGTCACCACGACGGTTCTACCTACTATATGTAGTAAATCAAATCTATCCCCCACACTATTTTCCAATTTTAATATTTTTGCATTTTGTATATATTGCATAAATCATCATAGGAATATATGTACACTTTTCATAATCATATTTAACTTCAGCATAAAAGTATTAACTTCAGCATAAAAGTATTGACTTTAGCATAAAAGTATGCTATACTATAATCAGAAAATAACAAAAGAGGTTAGCCGAAAGGCAAAAAAAGAAAGGAAGATTAATTATGAAAAAATTAGTACATAACGGAGTAGATATTTTGCACCAAACAGGAGAAACATCATTTGTCGGTACGTTAATTGACAGAGGTGTCGCATTTGTCGAATTGCCAGTGATAATTGGTAAAAACATCAGAGCATTGCAATACGTAGTTGACGGAGCGACAAAGTTTGCCGTTGTCGATTTCAACGGAGATTGTCAAGATATATTCATTACTACATCAGCTCCAGCAGATAGTTGGGAATCGTTGTATCAAGACTGTTTAGGTCAGCTTAACGGCGATGAGCCACAGAAAATAAAAAGCCGTTTAAAATTGGTAGTCAATAAATTACTCGTTGAAATTGATAAAAAGAAAGCTGAAAAATTTGATAACCCTTTTGACAAAATTATGGCTGAAACTTTTACTGAATACACAGAAGAAGATTATAAAGAAATAGCTTTAGGTTTGTGGCATTACGGATATGACAAAGAGAATATAGACTTCTTTGCAACGGATATAGATACAGACCTATTGCAAAGAATTAAAGAATATCTATAAAAAATGCAAATTCAACGCATTTCGGTGCGTTGGGTGCAACTTTGAGGTGCAATATGATAAAAAAATGTATAATCTGCGGTGACGAATTTAAAACATCACCGTCAGCTAAAAAAGTAACCTGTTCAAACGAATGTAGACGCAAATACGCAGTTATTCGTTCAACAGGAAGAAAGAAATCAGTCGAAGAAAAGAAAAAAATTTCTGATGCACACAAAGGCAAAGACACATACCAAATCCGGATGTTAGCAATAGAGGCGTCTAAGGCAAGTCCTAAATCGGGCAAATTTGAAACAAATGTCAACGCAATAGATTGGCATATTGTTTCACCTGAAAATGTACATTACCGTTTTCATTCGTTGAATAACTGGTTGCGGTTACACGGTGAGGAACATTTCGGTTGCAAACCCGATACACAGCAGTTTTACAATGTAGTGTCAGGAATGTCCCAAGTGCGAGCTACTATGTTAGGGAAAAGAGCATATCCTGCAACCTATAAAGGTTGGAGGGTTATCATAGATAATTAAAGGAGGAAAATAAAATGTTAAAAATAATTAAAGGAAGAAAGTATGATACCGACACTGCAACTAAAATATGCAGTTACGATAACAGCTTGCCGGAGAGCGACTTTGACGTCCTTTGTGAGCAACTATATATAAAGCGTACAGGTGAGTTTTTCTTGTACGGATATGGCGGTGCAAGAACGGCTTATGCCAAAGCCGACGGTAATATGTGGACTTCGGGCGAACGAATTGTTCCACTTTCGGAAAATGACGCAAAGGTGTTTGCCGAAGAACACGCCTCACCGGAAGTTTATGAGCAATACTTCGGTGAAGCGTCGGAGGGTGACACCTACCGAACAACAATAACGTTATCGGCAGGAGCTAAGAAAAAGCTTCAGTCACTTGCTCTCGAAAGACGTGAAAATATCAGTCAAACTATCGAGAGGCTGATTGAAAACGCATAACAAAAAAGACGGTTGCCGTTTGGTAACCGTCTTTTTTAGGAATAAATGAAAAAATATAATATCTCTCAAGTGAGCATATATATTATATCACATTTTCTACCGCAAGTCAAAGTGAGTTAAGTTATACCGAAACCGTTTATAGAATTCGCGTTTTAGATTAAATAACCGTTTTGGGTGCAATCCGTATTGCATTTGTATGTAGACGTGATTGACGGAGCTGTCCGTCAGAAATTTATATAGTGCCTGATAGTCCTCTCCTGCGACTTCAAGACACATATTCAGCACTGCCTTATCTTGCTCCGGCAGTCGTTTAGCATTAACACACAGGAAATATATCAATCCTTGCGTGTTATAGCTTATCCCCAATTTGTCTAACGTCCTCGAAAACCTGAACTCTGTCAATCTCCTGTCCTCCTATTTGCTATACGTTATCTTTCCGTCGTAATAGAATGTCATTCCGCATTCTTTTCTTACGACCTCTTTAACTTCTTTCAGCTTGCCGTCCTGCATACCCATTAAAACATCTTTTATTGCCTGTCCTAATTCTGTTATACGTTTCTTCTTCCATTTCAACATTGAATAGAACGTATACAGGATTATAGGTGCATTGTTTTTCATTGCACACGTAACCATTTTAATGCGGTCTTGCTCGGCAGTGCTTGTCTTGATTTTTAGCGGGTCAAAATCGTTCATCAGTTTTTCATAATCAAAATCGCACTCATCTTTTAATTCCTCTGCGAGTTTATCAATATCGCGTTCACGGTTATACACAACCCCAATATATCGAATAACTCCCTCTATGTATTGACACACGCGTTTTTGACCCCATTTGCATTTTATACGCAGATACCACGCACCTACTACCACAAGATTGACAACACCCTCTGTTGTAACTTCGTTTTCAACAATCTTGTACGACTGCAATGCTTTCTTTCTATTGAATTTCTTAATACCGCGTTTCTTTGCAATTTCATCAAAATTTTTTAATATTCTTTCTTCTTCGGCGTTTTTTATCACCTGCCTTACGGCTCTGCGTTTTTGTTTTAATTTCTTCGCTGTTTTATCCATATCAACACCTCGTCAAATTCACCCTAACCACGTCAGGGTTTCTGTCCACAATCTTTGCTATTTCAAAATATGATAGACCATCATCTCTTAATCTTTTCATTGTATCTAATTCTTTGTTGGTTACTCGTGTCTTTTTCTTGTTTTCAGAATTGCTTGCTCTATCCGGTACATATTCCGGACACTTTTCAATCCTATACGAATCATACGTCTTGCGGTGTACCTTTTCAGCGGTCCAACCCTCCACAGGCTGAAAGCAACTGCTCCACGAACAATCGCCGCAAGCTTTCTGACACGTCCAACATAATTGTTCTTTAGTCATTCTTCATCTCATCAAGCCTTTGAATATACTCTGTAAAATACCACCTTATATCACTTTCAAACTGTTTTATAGCTTCAATCGTTTTATCCTCTGTCGTGAAATATACATTATTCAAATTTCGACAACAACTATCAATTTTTGCAAACGGCATGTCAAGTGAATAATTGTAAGCTATACTGTACTTGTAAATATCTTTTTTCCAATCAGATACTGAAATAGTTTGATCATGTGCCGCCTGCCACCGTCTTAGATAACGGAGTAATCTGTCTGCACGAGCGTTATTTTCAACAATGCTTTTATCATTATAGTAATTAC